>Ga0207714_1000336_pt1 | contig 32546 bp, 33 predicted proteins | sample PonA232FremontCA_2_FD_187270 | JGI IMG/M metagenome (GOLD analysis project Ga0207714, IMG submission 187270) | Marine sediment microbial community from Fremont, CA, USA - Pond A23 Sediment 2 (SPAdes) | ecosystem: Environmental > Aquatic > Marine > Unclassified | place: USA: Fremont, California...
GGATCATGAAGCCGACGACCATCGCGACGAGACGGTGGAACCACTCGACGAAACTGGGCCAGGTTGCCGGGAACAGCCCCAGCCAGCCGTCACACAGCGGCCACCGCCCCTCGCAGGCCAGCCCGGCACCGATCTTGCCGGTGTAGACACCCAGCAGGATCAACGCGAAGGTGCTCACCGTCGTCGCTGCCAGATAGTGACGAAACTGGATGCGCATATCCGATACTCAGGAGTGCGTCTATTTGAATTGTGGCTTTTCGTTCCTGGCCACACAGCCGACGCTGACTCCGCCGGTACCCGACGCCGGTGCTCTTTTGACCGATGGCTCTGTGAGTTGCGGTATGGGACTAGACGAGGATGCACTCGAGTATCACCGGGAGGAGCCACCGGGGAAAATCGAGATTTCGACGACCAAACCGACGAACACGCAGCGCGATCTCAGTCTGGCGTACTCGCCGGGGGTCGCCGCTCCCTGCCGCGGAATCCGTGACGACCCGGAGAAAGCCTACAGCTACACCGCCAAGGGGAACCTCGTCGGGGTCGTCTCCGACGGCACTGCGACGCTCGGTCTCGGCGATATCGGCCCCGGTGCCTGCAAGCCGGTGATGGAGGGGAAAGGGGTGCTGTTCAAACGGTTCGCGGATATCGACGTCTTCGATATCGAACTCGACCACGAGACGGCCGAGCAGATGATCGCCTCGATCCGGGCGATGGAGCCGACCTTCGGGGGGATCAATCTGGAGGATATCAAGGCGCCGGAGTGTTTCGAGGTCGAACAGCGACTCCGCGAGGAGATGTCGATCCCGGTCTTTCACGACGACCAGCACGGCACCGCGATCATCTCCGGCGCTGCTCTCCTGAACGCGGCCGACATCAGCGGGAAGGCACTCGACGAACTGGACATCGTCTTCTCGGGTGCGGGTGCGAGCGCGATCGCCTCGGCGCGGTTCTACGTCTCGCTCGGTGCGGACAGAGACCGGATCACGATGTGTGACTCCGGGGGGATCATCACACAGGACCGCGCCGACTCCGGCGACGTCAACGAGTTCAAACGGGAGTTCGCCACCGACGTTCCCGAGGGCTCACTCGCGGACGCCATCGAGGGGGCGGACGTGTTCGTCGGGCTCTCTATCGGCGGGATCGTCGACCAGGAGATGGTTCGCTCGATGGCCGACAACCCGATCATCTTCGCGATGGCCAACCCCGATCCGGAGATCGACTACGACGAGGCCAAAGAGGCCCGTGAGGATACGGTGATCGTCGCGACCGGGCGCTCCGACTACCCGAACCAGGTGAACAACGTCCTGGGGTTCCCGTTCATCTTCCGTGGCGCGCTCGACGCCCGCGCGACGGAGATCAACGAGGAAATGAAAGTCGCCGCCGCGGAGGCGCTGGCGACGCTCTCACGCGAGGACGTGCCCGACGCAGTCGTCAAGGCATACGGCGACGAACCGCTCCAGTTCGGGCCCGACTACATCATCCCGAAGCCGCTCGATCCCCGCGTACTCTTCGAGGTCGCCCCCGCCGTTGCGCGCGCCGCGATGGAAAGCGGTGCGGCCAGGCGTGAACTCGACCTGGAAGCCTACGTCGAACAGCTCGAAGCCCGCCTGGGGAAATCCCGGGAGATGATGCGGGTGGTCCTCAACAAGGCAAAGAGCGATCCGAAACGGGTCGTCCTCGCGGACGGCGACGACGAGAAGACGATCCGTGCGGCCTACCAGCTCATCGACCAGCGGATCGCACAGCCGATCCTGCTGGGCGACCAGCAGGAGATCTGGGAGACGATGGACCGGCTCGGCCTCAGCTTCGAGCCACAGATCGTCGACCCCGACGAGGCCAATCTCGACCCGTACGCCGACCGGCTGTACGACCTCCGGAAACGCGACGGCGTCACCCGCCGCGAGGCCGAGGAGATGGTCGAGGACGGCAACTACCTCGGCAGCGTGATGGTCGAGATGGGCGACGCCGACGCGATGCTGTCGGGACTGATGCACCACTACCCCTCCGCGCTCCGGCCGCCGCTCCAGGTGATCGGCACGGCCGAGGACGCCGACTACGCGGCCGGTGTCTACATGCTCACGTTCAAAAACAGGGTCATCTTCTGTGCCGACGCGACGGTCAATCAGGACCCCGGCGAGGACGTCTTCGTCGAGGTTACGCGACACACGGCCGAACTGGCCCGCCGGTTCAACGTCGAACCCAGGGCGGCCCTGCTCTCGTACTCCGATTTCGGCAGCGTCGACACCGATGGGACGCGGAAGGTCCGCTCGGCAGCCGAGACGCTCCGGTCGGACCCAACCGTGGACTTCCCCGTCGACGGCGAGATGCAGGCCGACACGGCTGTCGTCGAGGAGATGCTCAACGAGAACTACCCGTTCTCGGAGCTTGAGGAGCCGGCGAACATCCTCGTCTTCCCGAATCTCGAAGCGGGTAACATCGGTTACAAACTCCTCCAGCGCCTCGGCGGTGCGGAGGCGATCGGGCCGATGCTCGTCGGGATGGACGAACCGGTCCACGTCCTCCAGCGCGGCGACGAGGTGAAAGATATCGTCAACCTGGCGGGCGTGGCGGTGGTCGATGCCCAGCAGCGGGAGTAGTCACCTGAACGCGAACCCCCCCGGACGTGCCTGCCGATCCCCAACGTCAGGCGACGACTGACAGAGTTACGTCTCGAGAGCGCTGACCTCTTCGCCACAGCGCTGGCAGACGACCTTCAGCCCGTGTTTCTCACCGTCGTGGACGTTTTTCACCGCTGCGTTCGGCTCTCCCTGACAGTCACACATCGGATGATCTCTCTCCCCGCAAACCTGTAGCGCTCCCGGCCACGGCGATAATTGCGGTAATCGTTGTCTTATTTTCGTTCAAACTGATAAAAGACCTGGTTCTGTGCCGCTATAATTGACAAATTTATTGTAATAATCGAAAATATGAAAATAACGGAACTCTAGACGTCTTCGTCACCGGCGAACAGCGTCGCCGTCGCCTCGCGGATCGCCGCCACCGGGGCCGGTGTCTTGAACGTCGTGCCGCCGTAGTGTGTCCGGGAGGCCTCGTATCCCGACGCCCGGAGTGCACCGAGGAAGTCGTCCATCGCCGGTGCGGGCTCGCCCCACTGCTCGCAGAGTTCGTGCTGGTCGTAGTGTGTCGGTTCGTCACACTCCCCGCCCAGGCGGTCGAGCAGTTCACGGATCTTCCCGGCTGTCCCCATCTCCGCTGTGACCTTCGCTGTGGCCTCCTTGAGGAAGGTTCGATCGTGTGGGAGCGCCAGCCACAGCGGGCCGGCGGTTTCGACCGCCTCCCCGCAGTTCGGACAGACCTCCGGCGGGTTCGCGGTCAGCCCGGTCGCGGACTCCCGGTGGAGACAGTGCCGGCAGTGGTGGACGTATCCCAGCGAGTCGATCACGTCGTTTGCCACCCGCGCGCCCCGGTCGAGTTCGAGGTAGGTCCGGACGTAGTGGTTCGTCGCATGTGTCAGAAGGGGTCGGACAGCGACGTCGTACCGTGCAGCGGTACGGGCCAGCGCCGAGAGGAGGATACGAACCCCCATCTCCGCGTGGTACTCCGTGTTCCGCGGGACGGCGCTGTACGACCGGACGCCACTCTCGAAGTGTGCGCCACACAGCGGTGCCGTATCCGTGGCGGTGATACAGAGCAGGTTTCGGGTGCCCTGGATCGCCGCGTCGACGAAGGGGATCGGCGTCCCGAACGGATCGAGATCTACGACGTCGAAGTACGTCTCGTGCAGGAGGGCGTTCACGTCCCGGTGGACCGTGTCACCGTCCAGCCCGTTCCGGTCGAGATTCTCCCGGCAGAGTGCGAGCGACGCCTCGTCGACGTCACAGCAGGTCACCTCCCAGCCGTCGGCTGCGGCCCGGATCCCGCGGATCCCGCTCGCTGCCATCCCGTCGAGGTACGTCGCCGCGCGTGGCTCCCGGTCCCGGTAGGCGCGCAGGACGGCGACGGTCAGATCCCGGTTCAGTTCCTGGACGGGATTGAAAAACACACCGTCGGTGACTCCCTCCTCCTGTTCGGGGACCTCGATTTCGACGTCCCCCTCCCGGACGCGCATACGGGTGCTGACAGGGCCAGCGCGAAAAGTGATGCGATCCGGGCGGCCAGCCCGCCAGCGGTGGTCGTAACCTCTTTTTTATTCCCCGACAAATCAGTCCCTATGAACAACATCATCGTCTTTACTGTCCTCGGGATGATCCTGCTTTTCGTCTTCTTCGTGTTCCTGTTGCTCCGTCGGACCGCACAGGGATTCAAGGAAGGGATGCAGGGAAAGTAGGACCCGCAAACGGTTTGCCGCTGCCGCTCTCAAAGCGTGTATGGATCCACGGGTTCGTGAACACGCGGAGATCATCGCAGAGCACTCGGTCGATCTGCAGTCAGGAGACGACGTCGTTATCGCGACACCACCGGCCGCCGACGACCTCGCCATCGCCTTGCATGAGGTCGTCGGTAACCACGGGGCGAATCCTGTCGCACTGAACGCCGACAGCCGCTGTAGCCGGGCGTTTCTCAAAAACAGCGGTGAGTTCGAGACACCCGAGCACAAACTCGCACTCATCGAGGAAACCGACGTCTACATCGCAGTCCGTGCGAACACGAACGTCACCGAGACAAGCGACGTCGATCCGGAGACGAACGCGGCCTACAGGCAGGCCAATCAGCCGATCCTCGACGAACGGCTCTCGAAACGCTGGTGTCTGACCCAGTATCCAGCGCCGGCCAACGCCCAGCTGGCGGAGATGAGTACCGAGGCATACGAGAACTTCGTCTGGGACGCCATCAACAAAGACTGGGACGCCGTCCGCGAACACCAGGCCCAGATGGTCGAGATACTCGACCCCGCTTCGGAGGTCCGGATCGTCTCCGGCGAGACGACCGACGTCACGATGAGTGTCGCGGGCAATCCGACGCTGAACGATTACGGCGAGAAGAACCTGCCCGGTGGCGAGGTGTTCACCGCGCCGGTGCCCGACAGTGTCGACGGCGAAGTACTGTTCGACAAGCCGCTGTACCACCAGGGTCGTGAGGTGACAGACGTCTATCTGGAGTTCGAGGACGGCGAGGTTGTCGACCATGCCGCCGAGAAAAACGAGGCGGTCCTGACCGAGGTGCTGGAAACCGACGAAGGTGCCCGGTATCTCGGCGAACTCGGCATCGGGATGAACCGCGACATCGACCAGTTCACGTACAACATGCTGTTCGACGAGAAGATGGGCGATACGGTCCACATGGCCGTGGGTCGTGCCTACAAGGATACCGTCGGTGAAGATAACGAACAAAACCAGAGCGCGGTCCACGTCGACATGATCGTCGATATGAGCGAGGACTCCCGGATCGAGGTCGACGGCGAAGTCGTGCAGGAAGACGGACAGTTCATTTTTGAGGAGTAGCATCCGCTCGCTTAGTGATTAGCGAATGAAATTGAGGAACTGGAGAGAACGGGAAGCCCCACCCGCGTTCTCAATGTGGCCGGCCACCGGTAACCAGCCCGTGACACAGCCGACACGGGCGGGACCGAAAGGGGCAGGTCGCTCGATCCATCCCGGACGACGGTGAGCCGAACGTCGATAGGCGAGCGAAGCGAGTCTACCTGTGAGCGGTTCACTGCGCCGAGTGCAGCGAGGCGCAGAAAAAGGTCGTGGCGCTTTTTGCCGTGTATCTCGGATGGGTGGGCATGGACCACGAGGCGGCAGGCCGTGTCTCCGAGCAGATTCTCGACGCGATCAGCGAGGCCGTTATCGCCGACCGGACGGTGCTCCGGACGACACTGACGGCGGTTCTCGCCCGTGGACACGTCCTCCTGGAGGACGTGCCGGGGACCGGCAAGACGTTGACGGCCCGGAGTTTCGCGACCGCACTCGGCCTCTCCTTCCAGCGGATCCAGTTCACCCCGGATCTGTTGCCCGCGGATATCACCGGCTCGAACATCTACAACGAGAACAGCGGCGCCTTCGAGTTCTCCCGCGGGCCGGTGTTCGCGAACGTCGTCCTGGCCGACGAGATCAACCGCGCACCACCGAAGACACAGGCCGCCCTGCTTGAGGCGATGGGTGAGAAACAGGTCACGGTCGACGGCGACACCTACCCGCTGCCGGAGCCGTTTTTCGTCATCGCGACCCAGAACCCGGTCGAACAGGAGGGGACCTTCGGCCTGCCGGAGGCCCAGCGCGACCGGTTCATGATCAAGACGTCGCTCGGCTACCCGTCCGTGGACGGCGAGCGGACGATGCTCGACAGGCGCGCGGACCGTGACGCACGGACACCCTCCGTCGGCTCCGTGATCGACCCCGACCGCGTGCTCGAACTCCAGGACGTGCCCGAACAGGTGGCCGCCGACCCGCGGCTGCGGGATTACATCATCCGTCTCGGCCGGCAGACCCGGCGCGACGACCGCGTGGAGGTCGGAATCTCCCCGCGTGGCATCCAGCGGCTGTTCGAGGCCTCGCGGGCACGGGCGGCCGTCGCCGGCCGTTCTTTCGTCGTCCCGGACGACATCAAAGAGATGGTCGCGCCGGTGTTCGTCCACCGGCTCGTGTTGCGTGCCGACGCGAGTGTCCGGAACATCACACCGCGGGACGTGATCGACGACACGGTCGACACGGTCGAAGTGCCCGCCGTCGCCGGCTCGACGGAGCCGGCCGGCCAACAGCCCAGGCCGTCCGACGGGTAACGTTCTCAGCAACTGAGAACTGGCCGACAATACTCCGTCTACCACCTCGTAGGCCCGGCTATGACTGGTGTGCGCGCGGAGTTCGTCTTCGAGGAGCCCGACAACTGTCCGGTTGCCGTGGCGTCCGAACGGACCGATAGCTCGCTCACCGACGTCTCCTGGGCCCGGGAGCGGGACGGGACTGTCGCCGAACAGTTCACCGCCAGCGGCGAGCTGTCGGCAGCCGACGCCGAGGAAGTCTTCGATTACGGCACCCACAGTGTCTACGAGATCGAGCGCGACCCGGGCCGCGCCTGCGTCTGTACCGTCATCGAACAACGACTCGGTCCGGTCAGGGAGACCTACGCCGCGGACGGTGACCTCCACGTGACACTCCACGCCGGGGATATGGAGCGGCTCCGGGAGTTACTCGGCGACCTCGCCGACCGGTTCGGTTCGGTCCGCATCGAGTACCTCGTCCGGGGGCGGGCCGAGGCCAGCGAAGCGGAACTCGTCCCGGTCGACCTCCGGCGGCTCACGGATCGCCAGCGGGAGGTCGTCACGACCGCCTACGAGATGGGGTACTTCGAGTACCCCCGGGACGCGAACGCCGGCGACGTCGCCGAGGCACTCGGGATCCAGCCCTCGACGTTCACCGAACACCTGAACGCCGCCCAGTCGAAACTGCTCGACGAGTTGCTCGTGCGGTCGTGAGCAGCCACTGCCGGTCCCTGTCCGGCAGTATCACCCCGATGTAGCAATATTGATACCTGCGGCGTGTTATGCCTGGCTGTATGACGGACGACGATATCTACACCGACGCACTACACGCCGGGCAACAGCCCGACCCCGCGACAGGGTCGCGCGCCCCGCCGATCTACCAGACCACATCCTACGTCTTCGAGGACGACGAACACGCCGCAGAACTGTTCGCCCTCGAAGACGAACCGATGGCCTACGCGGCCGCCTACACCGGGAAGAACATCTACAGCCGGATTATGAACCCGACGACGATGATGCTCGAAAACCGGCTGGCGAAACTGGAGGGTGGGATCGGTTCGATCACGACCGCCAGCGGGATGGCCTCGCTCGATCTCGCCACCTTCCTGCTGGCCGAGGCTGGCGACAACATCGTCAGTGCCTCCGCGCTGTACGGCGGCACGTACACGTATCTGACACACACAGCCGACCGCCGCGGGATCGAGACCCGGTTCGTCGACACGCTCGATTACGAGGCCTACGAGGAGGCGATCGACGAGGAGACCGCCTACGTTCACGCGGAGACGATCGGCAACCCCGCGCTCGTGACGCCGGATCTCGAACGGCTCGGTGAGATCGCCGACGACCACGGCGTGCCACTGTTCATCGACAACACCTTCGCGACGCCGTATCTCTGTAACCCCTTCGAGCACGGCGCGAACCTGATCTGGCACTCGACGACGAAGTGGATCCACGGTAGCGGATCGACGATCGGCGGCGCGCTCGTCGACGGCGGCAACTTCGAGTGGGGCGACAGCGACTACCCGGAGATCGCCGCGGACAACCCCGCCTACCACGGCGTCAACTTCGCCGAGAAGTTCGGCGAGGCGGCGTTTACGTTCGCCGCCCGCGCCCGCGGGTTGCGCGACCTGGGTAACCAGCAGTCACCGTTCGACGGCTGGGTAACGATGCAGAAACTGGAGTCGCTCCCGATGCGGATGCAACGGCACTGTGACAACGCGATGGCGGTCGCGGAGTACCTCGAGGACCACCCCGCGGTCGCCTGGATCAACTACCCCGGGCTGGAGAGCCACGAGACCCACGACAACGCCACGGAGTATCTCGACAACGGTTACGGCGGGATGATCACCTTCGGGCTGGCAAACGGCTACGAGGGCGGTCGGCAGATCTGTCGCGAGGTCGAGCTCGCGAGTCTGCTTGCGAACGTCGGCGACGCGAAGACGCTCATTATCCACCCGGCGAGTACGACCCACCAGCAACTCACCGAGGACGAACAGAAAGCCTCGGGGACGACGCCGGATATGGTCCGGCTCTCGGTCGGGCTGGAGGCGACAGACGACATCATCGCGGATCTGGACCAGGCGATCGACGCGGCGACCTGAGCGGGGACACGGTCTTTTTATTCCGCCGCAGTTCTGAGTCGTACCTGTGCCATACTGCACGAACTGCGGCGAGGAGGTGACCGACGAGCAGCGGTACTGCAGCTACTGTGGCGAGCCGGTCGGCGACGAGCGCCGGCGTGGCCGCCGCCACGACCGCGAGCAGCAGACGGCCGACCACGGCACGACGGAGGCGCCGGCGCCCCAAGAGGCCGACGAACGGGTCCGCGGGGAGCCGCGTGGCTCGCGGACCAGCACGGTCGATCTCTATCTCGGCTCGCTCCGCGGGATCTTCGGCCAGCCGCTCCCCTTGCTGGCACTCGGTGTCGCCTGGTTCGGGGTCTCCGCCCAGATTCTGCTCTCACCCGCTGCCGCCGTCGTCGTGACGGTGCTCGGCGCAGGGGTCGGGCTCGTCGCCGCCGGCGTGCTCTATCTCACGACAGCAGGGCAACGGCGCGGCGAGGAGACGACGATCACCGAGGCGTACGTCCGGGTCTTCGGGACCGCGCTCTCGCTGGTCGCGGTCTGGCTCGTGTACGTCGTCACCGTGATCGTCGGGCTCGCGCTGTTCGTGTTGCCGGGGCTGTATCTCGGTGGCCGGCTCCTGCTCGCCTTCCCGGCCTGCGTCGTCGACGAGCAGGGCGCTCTCGAGAGCCTGCAAACGAGCTGGCGGTGTACCAGTAACGTGAGTCTGAAACCGATCGGGCTTCTCGTGTTCGGAGTCATAACCTCGATCGTACTCGCGGTGGTACTGCTCATCCCGCAGGCGATTACGCTCGGCGTCATCGGCGTCGAGTTGCCCGCGGCCGAGAGTGTCGAGACGATCGACGAGGCACTCGATATCCTGGATAACCCGCGGTACGTCGTCGTCAACTCCTTCTACCAGGCCATCGCACTCGCTGTGCCGGTCGGTGCGATCCAGATCGCTGCTGCGCGGCTGTATCTCGAACAGCGGACGAGTGGGACCGACCCGCACCCGCGCCCGTAGTTGTGGCCGGTGGCCGATCCGCACCCGTCGGTCCGTCCCGACTCCGGGGACTGCCCGTTCCGCGGGTCCAACTGACAGGATCCTCGCCGGTAGCTACCTGTAGCTCTCATCGAAACGACAACGGGATCGTGCGTACACGAGTTGGCCAGTGCGTCGCGAGAGTTCGTGCCGAGATCTACCACTCGTTCACCGAGGAGTAGTCACTGGGACGGCTCGACACACCGGATCTGTCGACGCAGTGGCAGCCACCGAGCGTTTTATTATCTTCTGTGAGAATCGTCTACACGGAGCAGAACAATTCCACCGACTGCCGGAGATACAGGGGAAGGGCACGAGAGCAGCGGAATATCCGAAGAGCCTATACTGTCTCCGTTCGAAAATATCATTTCTGATACCGAGAGGATCCTCGGTGGGCTGATCAATCCGGACGGGATCAGCCGGATCAAGGGCGGCGACCGGCTGGCCGTCGACCGGGCGGTTGTCACCGCAGTCACCGACCGCCGGCTCCTGTTTACGACGCCGTCGGTGGACGGTTCGGAGGTGCTCACACTCGGCTACGCTCAAGTGAGGTCCCTCTCGCTTGCGGGCTCGGACCTGCTTGAGTTGACGACGGCCGACGGGATCGGTCTCGAATGGCCGCTCTCCGGGGACAGCTCCTGGACGGCCGGGACCGTCAGACACCTTCTCTGGATCGGGTACGTCCGGAGTCGGATCCGGAGCTGTCGGAACGACGTGGAACTCGCCGCCGGCGAAATCCGCACCCGTACTGACAGCCGCGAGTGGGACGCCGCGACCGACACCTACGAACAGGTGCGCGCCCGTGTCGACGACATCTGTAACCTGGTTTTCCTGACAGAGCCAGTCGACCAGGAGCTGCTCGCGCCCGAACTCACAGAGATCGAACGCGAACTGGAGCGGGCACAGACGCGGCTGTACATCGAGCGCGCGCGGTCCCAGATGGACCTCGCCCGCCATCTCGTCGAGAACAGCGACTACGTCCAGGGTCGGCGCGTCCTCGGGCAGGCACAGGCGTACTACCGCCGCGCACAGGAACGGAGCGAGGCGGTCCGGCGCGGCGACGCGTTCCAGTTCGGCGCCCAGCGGTCGCTCACCGAGGACCTCCAGCGGCTCGGCTGGCAGATCGAAACTGTCGCCGCGGAGCCGGTCAAGCAGGCGTACGAGGCGAAAGTCAAGGCGACGACCGCGACGGAAACCGCCGAGGCCATCGAGCACTGGGAGCGGGCGTTCACCCGCTTTGGCAACGTGTTGACACTGGAGTGGGGCAACGACGGACGGAACTTCGCCGGCGACTCCGAAAAACTCCGCGCGGAGATCGAACTGGCGGCGGACCGACTGATCGACCTGCACTCCGCGGCCGGGGCCACCCGGTTGCACGACGCCGGCCGTCGGCGTGACGACGGCGAGTACAAGGCGTCCCTGCGTGCCTGTCTCGGGGCCGAGGAGCACCTGACACGCGCCCACGAACTGGCCGAAGAGTTCGACCCCGATCGGGCCGACGAGGTCGCCACACAGCTCGAATCGGTCACCGACGCCGCGTCCCGGATGCGAACCGCGGTCAACACCGGGCACGCTGACGCGGAGAGTGCGGAGACGGACGAGCAGCCCCCGGCGGAGTCACCATCCGCCCCCTCGGGCGCGGGTGACATCTCCGAAATGGATACACACTTCGAGATTACCTTCGACGCCGACGCGCTCGTCGACGCGTCGGAGGACGGGGCCGACGACGATCCGCTCGAATCTTCGGCTGCTGACAAACGGGCGGACGAAAAGCGACGAAAGAACGGCAACGCCAGCGGGAGCGGTGAACAGACCCACCACTGATACGGGTCGTCAGGCGGCTTTTCTGCCGAGTACCGCCGACTGTCGAGAGCCGCCAGTTCCGTTCGCTCTGGCCGGCTGTGGACGCTGCTAACAACCAGTACGAGACGGCCACAAACCGGGAGTTTCAAATCCCGGACGTGGGTATCCATCCATGCGTGCGAGGGTAGCCAAGCCTGGAAACGGCGGCGGACTCAAGATCCGCTCCCGTAGGGGTCCATGCGTTCAAATCGCATCCCTCGCATCAGTGCGCGGAATATCTGCGAGGTCGCCCACACGGGGACCTCGTTGCGAGCGGAGAGCATCCGCGAGCGGAGCGATCTTCCCTCGCAAATTCTCCCGGCGAGATGCCGGGGCTTCCCATCTTGTCCAGTGGCACCTTTCCGATCAGTGAATAGATAGCTGGCCGGCCGACCGATCCGAGACGGCGACTGCGGCGATGTAGCACCCGATCGCGACGACGATGATCGAGCCGCCGCCCGGGAGGCTGCCGACGAGCGCGATGAACAGCCCACCGAGGACCGACAGCTGTCCGAAAAGCACCGAGAGATACAGCGTCTCACGGAAGTTCCGGCCCAGCTGGGAGGCCGCCGCCGCGGGGATGACCAGCAGGCCGGCGACGAGGATCACGCCGAGAATCTGCATCGCGCCGACGACGACGACGGCGGTCATCACGATCAGCAACGAGTTGTACCCCCGGACGTTCAGCCGGGCGACGCGGGCGGCCTGCTCGTCGAAGGTGATAAACAGAAACTGCTTGTAGTTGACCACGACCAGCGCCACGACGGCGACGGTCAACACCGCGACCATCCGCGTCCCCTCGACGGTGACGATGGCGAACTGTCCGAACAGAAAGCCTTCGATGTCGATCCCGATGGCGAGCCGGTCACGGAACATCGAGATCAGCAGCGTCCCGACCGCGAAACTCCCGGTGAGGACGATCGCGATCGGGACGTCGCCGTAGGAGTCGGTGTACTCGGTCAGCCGCTGTAAGCCGAGTGCGGCGACCGCGCTCACGATGAACGCGATGAACACGAGCTGGTCTCTCGTTCCCGCGATGCCGGTCAGCCCCGCGACGACGACGCCGACGGCGACGCCCGCGAAGGCCGTGTGTGCGAGCGTTTCGCCGATCAGCGCCATCTGCCGGTGGACGAGGAAGGTCCCGACCAGCGGGCCGACGATACCGATCAGGACGCCGGTCATGACGACACGGATCGTCCCCGGCGATTCGAACACGCGGGTTCCCAGGACCGTATCGAGCACCGCACCGGCCGCGATATACTGGTCGAAGATCCCCGTCGCGGCCGCTCCAGCCGGGCCGCCCCCGAACCGCAGCCAGTCGACCACCACGAAAAGCAACGCCAGAACCGCGAACACGGCCGTCAGGGCGAGCCCCGCCAGCTCGACGGTGTGACCCAGCCGGTTGCTGCCCCGCCGGTCGGCGTACGCTGTATCGAGACTCATGGGTGGTCGTGGGTGACGATCTTGCCTGTCGAACCGTACGCGTCGGCGATGGCGTCGCTCTCCAGAAAGGAGACGGTGTCGCCGTGGTGGTACAGTTTGCGGTTGAGACAGGCGATACAGTCGACGTGTTCGGTCAGAATGTCCACGTCGTGTTCGATGAGGATGATCGTGATCCCCTGCTCGTTCAGTTCGTCGAGCAGGTCGTAGAAGTCGGTCCGCGAGTCGGCGTCGACGCCGACGGTCGGCTCGTCGAGTGCGAGCAGGTCGGCCTCGGCCGCGAGCGCCCGCGCGATGAAGGTCCGCTGGCGCTGGCCGCCGGAGAGTTTGCCGATCGGCCGCTGGGCGAGATCAGCGATGTCCACCCGTTCGAGCGCCTCGTCGACGAGGTCGTGATCCGCCGGCCCCGGCCGGCTGTGGCCGACGTGAGGGAACCGACCCATCAACACGGCCTCCCTGACGGAGACGGGCATCGACCTGCTTCGGTCGGTCGCCCGCTGTGAGACGTAGCCGATCCGTTCGCCGTCCTCGAACGCCGCGGCCGGCTTGCCGAACAGCCGAACGGTGCCGGCGTCGGGCTGTTTGAGCCCGATCATCAGGTGCAAAAGCGTCGTCTTCCCCGAGCCGTTCGGCCCGATCAGCCCCAGAAAGTCCCCCTCCGCGACGCGCAGCGAGACGTCCTCGACCGCGACTGTCTCGCCGTAGGCGAACGTGACTCCCTCGACTTCGACTGCAGTGCTCACTACCGGAACCTCTATTCCCGCCGATAAAAAGAGTTATTATCAATTTGCGTGTCGTTAATAATTTAGTGGGGAATCCTTTTTACACTCTGTTAACCGTGCGGCCGGATCCGCTGGCAGTACGCGCTGTGGAAACAGTGCCTCGAAATCCAGCTACGTCGAGGGATCGAGCGCCGCTTCGACTGAGGCGATGTTCACCGATCGCATCTGTTCGACCCACCCCCAGCCGTTCTCTTTCCACTCCGCTGTCGTGCCCGAGACCGGCGTCAGCGGTTCGGCGTGTTCGGCGTCCGACTCTTCGAGAATAGCGTCGACGAGCCGTGGGTACTCGCCGGCCGTCGCCTCGAAGGGATCGTAGAGGACGGTATCGATCCCGTTCTCGTCGACCGTATCGATCAGTCTCTGGATGTCGTCGCGGGAGGCACTCGCGTTCGGCGAGACGCCCACCGGTGTCTGTAGTTCGAAACCGTACCGGCGCTCGACGTACGTGAACGAGTCGTGGCCAGCGAGGATCGCGGTGTCGAGTTCCGCTTCGTCGACGACCGTCCCGAACTCCTCGTGGATACGCTGGATGCGCTCCTTGTACGCCCTCGCGTTTTCCTCGTACGTTCCGGCGTTATCCGGATCGACCTCCGCGAACGCTGCGGAGAGCGTGTCGACCATCTCCTGTACGATAACGGGGTCGAGCCAGACGTGGGGATCGTGGAACCCGTCGTCGTGGCCGCCGTGATCGGGGCTGATCAGATACTGATCCAGTCCCTCGAGGAGATCAACAGTCACAACGTCGTCGTGGTCCCGTTCGAGGTTGCTCGCGAGACGCTGTGCCCACTCGAACTCGGGTGTATCGAGGTAGATGAACATCCCGGTCGCGGCCACGTCCGGGGTGATGTCGGCGTCCGGACTCCAACCGTGACCCAACTTCCCCGTTCCGACCGGGTTCTCGAAGCTCATCTCCGACCCACCGACTGCCTCCGCCCAGTCGTGCAGTGCGAAAAAAATCGCGTAGCCGTCGGCGTCGATCGACTCGGAACCGAGCCCGACCAGATCGAGACAGCCCGACAGCCCGCCGGCGACTGTCAGGCTTGCACCGGCTCCGAGTACGTCCCTGCGTGTCGGTGTCATATCCCCTCGTACGCGACGGCTGTTGAAAAGAGTTATTACTTCTACGGGAAAAATTAATAACTGCGGTCCGCGGAGTAGCGTGATCGCGGGGCCGTCGTGTTGCTGTTCCGGAAAGTAAATCAAAGATCATTATATTTATTACCCTGTGGCTCAACGGATGGAATACAGCCTGAAACAGAGAGAAGGCTGGTGACTAACCAATGTACAAACACTTCACAGATACGGAGAATACCGGAGCGCCGCTCGTTCCGATGGTCGAAGAAAACGCGGAGGTCGCCACCGACGGTGGCCGCGAGACTGCACGTGAAGAAGTAATTCTCAGTCACCGCCTTCGCGATTGACTACCGCTGCCTTTCTGTGGATCCGTCCCGGTGTGTCAGCGAGCCGGAAAGCGACGAGGATAAGACGGCCGGCCGACAGCATCCGGTATGAGCGAGACGACCCACCGGGCAGCAGTCACAGAACGCGCAGCGCGCGCTGGCGGTGCCGTTGCGAAACGAGAGTTCCGGACGGCGTTGCGAGTCGAGACGAAGTCCTCGGAGACGGATCTGGTCACGAACGCCGACCGGGAGGCACAGGAACAGGTGCTCGCGACCATCGCCGGGGAGTTTCCCGGTGCACGCGTCGTCTGCGAGGAGGAACAACACTCTATCGCCGGCGTCGACGTCGACATCCTGGCGTCGGTGCCGGACTCGGGCGACGCCTGGGTCGTCGATCCGATCGACGGCACGGCGAACTACGCCAACGAGATCCGCTTCTGGGCGACGAGTGTCGCGGCTATCTCCGCCGGCGAACCCGTCGCCGCCGCGACGTACCTTCCCGCTCTCGGCGACGTCTACACCGCCGGACCCGACAGTGTCCTGCGCAACGACGGACCGATGACTGTCAGCGACCGGACCGATCCCGCGGCCTTTACTGTCGGCCTCCTCGGCCGGTGGGCGCCTGCGAGGGCCGTGCGACAGGGCGGGTTCATCCGCGAGGTGACCGACCGCTTCGGTGACGCACGCCGCTTTGGCAGCATGCAGGGCGTGCTCGGACTCGTCGCTGCGGGTAGCCTCGACGCTGCAATCATGCCCGACCCGCCCGAACCCTGGGATTCGATCGCGGGCGTCTATCTCCTCCGGCGCGCGGGCGGGACAGCGACGACCGTCGACGGCGACCGCTGGGCGAACGGAACGGGACCGCTCGTCGTCTCGAACGGCGAGTGTCACGACCGCGTCTGTGCGGCGGCACGGGCCCCCGCGGAGTGACCCCTGTGTACCGCGGCCGCACAGATCCGGAATCCTAAACCGTTTTCCCCTCTCGGTGTCGCATATGGACCTGCTCGACCGGTACGGAATCAGCCCTGAAGCCGCCTGGATCGGAGCGTTCGTCGCCCTGATCGTCGGCGTTGCTGGTTCGGCGCTCGTGTTCACCGAACGTGTCTTCTATGGCTTCCTCTGGCAGTACTTCTGGGGTCCCGTTCGTGCCGACGCCGACGAGGCGGACTGTGTGGCCTACCTCCGGGACGAACAGCGGATCGTCGCGGATCCACCCGCCGGCTGTAGCGGTGTCGAGAACGCCTTCGTCGCCGAACCCGGCTACACGGTCGTTTCGACGGTCGGCTACATCCTCGTCCTCATTTTCATGCTCGCGGGTGTCTACCTCCTGCTCGACCGGTTCGTCCTCGAACCGTACGACCGGTTCCTCTACGCCCTCGTTCCGTTCATGCTGTTCGGCGGCGCGCTCCGCACCGTCGAGGACTCCTTCGTCGCCGCCCAGCGCGCCGGCGAAGCGCCCGCGATCGAGTTCCCGGCCAGTGCCGCCCTGATCAGCCCCTTCATCTACTTCACCGTCTTCGGGATCGCGCTCGGTGCGTTGCTCGTCAGCAAGTGGCTCGAAACCTCGGGGTACACAGACACCTACCACTACCCGCTCGGGATCGCCGGGACGGTATCGCTCGCTGCTGCTTTCCTGTATCTCCTCTCGATCACTCCGTCGAACGACTGGATACGGCTGTATCCGACCGTGCTGCTCGCGACGCTCGGACTGGCGACACTGTTCGCCTGGGGAATCTACACGGCAGTCGACCGGTACCGGCCCGCGATCCACGCCGGCACCGGCCTCGTCGGCCTCGTCGTCATCTGGGGCCACGCGGTCGATGGCCTGGCGAACGTCTTCGCAAACGACTGGACACAGCTGTGGCACGGCGGCACCTACGGCGCGAAACACCCCTTCAACCAGCTCATCATCGATACGACGAACGCGATCCAGGGCGGCGAGTCGGTCGCCGGCGTGCACGTCGGTGACTCCTGGCCGTTTCTCCTGGTCAAACTCGCTGTCCCGGTCCTGATACTGGCTGTCTTCGACGAGGGGTTCCTCGACGAGAACCCCCGGTACGCGTTCATGTTGCTCGGTGCGATCATCGCCGTCGGGCTCGGCCCCGGCACCAGGGATATGATCCGGCTCGCCTTCGCGATCTGATACTGGTGGCTAGAAGACACTGAAAATTTGGCCACCCCCGGGGTGGCGAATATTTCCACGAATGTATAACCACCAGTATGAACTCTCATCGCTCGACGATAAGACGTAACCCACTCGCGGCCAACCGTTCTGTATGAGCAGCTACAACTTCACCCTCTTCCGCGTGTGGGGGATTCCGATCAGGATCAACGTCTCCCTGATCGTCTTCCTCCCGGTGCTCGCCTGGCTCATCGGCAGCGGCGAGCAGATCGCCGCCTACTCCTCGCTGATCGAGGCACTGACGCCGGCGACGGTCGATCCGGCGATGCTGGACGGGCCGAACGACCGCTGGATCATCGGCGCTGCGGCCGCTGTCGGGCTGTTCGGCAGTGTCACGTTCCACGAACTCGGCCACGCCTGGACCGCTTTGCAGTACGACATCGAGGTCGAATCGATCACGCTCTGGCTGCTCGGTGGGCTGGCGGCGCTTTCGACGATGCCCGACGAGTGGAACCAGGAGTTCTGGATCGCGATCGCCGGGCCGATTTCGAGTCTCGTCCTCGCGGCTGGCTGCCTCGGCGCACTGCTTGTCGTGCCCGAATCGGCCGTGTTGCTCGTCTACATTCTCGGCTTCGTCGCCGTGATGAACGTCGTGCTCGCGGTTTTCAACATGCTCCCCGCGTTTCCCATGGACGGCGGCCGCGTGCTCCGGGCGCTGCTCGCGCGGAACCGTCCCTACGTGAGCGCGACACAGACCGCCGCCAGGATCGGGGCCCTGTTCGCCTTTCTGTTCGCCTTCGTCGGGATCTTCGTCGTCTTCAGCCCACTCCTGCTGTTGCTCGCGCTTTTCATCTACATGGCGGCGACGAGTGAGTCCCGCTCCGTGGTCATCGCCGAGTTGCTCTCCGGACTCACCGTCGACGACCTGATCGACGACACCGAGCCGGTCCACCAGGAGACGCCAGTCGAGGCGGTGTTCGGCCGACTGCTCGGTGCCCGTCGGTCAGATCTGACTGTCGTCGACGACCGCGGCGATATCGTCGGTGTGCTCACCGCCTCGGCGCTCAAGGACGTCCCGCCCGAGGCGTACCCCGCCACGACCGTCGGCGAGATCCTCGACGAGGATCTCCCGCGGATCGACAGCCAGACGACCGCCGCAGACGGACTCTACGAACTGGTCCGTGGCCGGTCGAACGTCGCGATCGTCGAACGCGAGGGCGCGGCTGTCGGGCTCATCTCCCGGAGTGATTTCATGGCTGCACTCGATATCCGCCGCGAGACGGTCCCCTTCTAGTTTTCTGTCGGCAGCTACCAACGATCGCTACTCGGCGAGGTTCGCGAGCAGGTGTGAGACGTGCAGGCGGTCGTTTGTTCCCGTGTGCAGATCCATATCGATCTCGCCGGCGAGTTTGTGGATCTCAGCCAGCTCGTCGCCTGCGTACCGCGAGCGGGCGACGTCAAGGACCGCTTCGAGGAGTTCACTGCCGCTGTAGCCCTCGTCGACGAGCAACTCGTCGAGTGTCGAGCGTGCGTCGGTGAACTCGCCGGCCTCGGCGTCGGCGATCATCTCCTGGACACGCTCGTCGGTACCGACTGCCGAGAGCGTCTCGTAGGCCGCGTTCATCGTAACCGCCCCTTCCTGCTCGTAGGTCGTCTGGGCGCTCAGGATCGCTTCGCGGAGATCACCGCTCGCGGCGCCCGCGACGTACTCGATCCCGTCGTCGTCGTACTCGACGGCCTCGGCCTCGACGATCCCCTCCAGAACGTCGATTATCTCCGTCTGTGTCGGGGACCGGACCGGAATCGGGAAACACCGCGACCGGATCGGCGAGATGACGGCCGACGGCTGGCGGGTGACGATGACGAACTGCGTCGCCTCGTAGAACTGTTCCATCACGCGACGCAGTGCCTGCTGGAAGTCCTCGCGCATCGCCTCGGCGTTGTCGAGCACGACGGTCTTGTACTCGCCGGTCGCGGGCGTGTAGCTGGCCGACTCCTTCAGGACGTGGTTGATCAGGTCGGCCTTCGAGGAGTTCCGGCGGCGCTTGGCGTCGATAAACCGGCTGAACCGCGGATCCTCCGCGATCTCCGTTTTCGAGGCGTCGAAAAAATCCGCGACGTTGATCTCGATTCGGTCCGCGCCGGGAGTCTCGTGGGCCGCCCGGGTAAGCGCCCGGACGGCGGCCGTCTTCCCGCTGCCTTTCGGCCCGTGGACGACCAGGTTCATCGGCTCCGACAGCGCCCGGTCGAGGTGGTCGCGAAGCTCGGCCTGCGGGAGGTCGGCGAGGTCGGGGGCGTACGTTTCGGTCCAGAGTGGCCCGTCCATCGGCCGCCAGTTGGCGCTCCCCCGGTACAAATCTTCCCTTCGGGGAGAGGAACTTCTTTGCACCGTCCACTCCCAACCCAGCGCATGGTCTCACACACCGTCCACGAGTGGACGCCCGTACAGCTCCCCTCCGGTGTTCCGGTCCGGCTCACCCGACACCACTACAGGGGCGAACAGGGCGGACCGACCGTCTACGTTCAGGCTGCACAGCACGGCCGCGAGGTCAACGGCTCGGAGACGCTGCGCCGGCTCCACGAACGCCTGCTGTCGGGTGAACTGTCGCTATCCGGTTCGGTCGTCACCGTTCCGGTCGCGGACCCGCTCACCTTCGATCACCAGTCTTACACCACGCCCGAACCGCTCGACAGCGTCAATCCCAACATGAACCGCGTCTGGCCCGGCGACGGCGACGGGACGGTCCACGACCAGCTGGCAGCAACGCTCTGGGAGCTGGCCGCCGACGCCGACGCGGTCGTCGATCTCCACACGGCGAGCGCCGCGACGCTCCCTCACGTCGTGTACACCGCCGGTGACGACGACTCGCGACGGCTCGCGGAGGCCTTTGGCACGACGTTACACCTCGCCGAGGCGGCCGGCGACGATGCCGACCGGGAGTGGCACGAACGGCGCTTCGACGGGAAACTCCGGGTCGCCGCACACCGGGCCGGTATCCCCTGTATCACGCCCGAACTGGGCGACAGCCGCCGGATCCAGGAGTCGGCCGTCGAGACCGGCGTCGCCGGCGTCCTCGACGTGCTCCGCGCTGTCGACTCGCTTCCCGGCGCGCCGTCGTCGGCGGAGATCCGTCGCTGTCGGAACCACCTCGGCCGCACCACCGCATCGACCTCGGGGCTGTTCCGGCCGACCCCAGACCGCGAACCCGGCGACAGCGTCGGCGAGGGCGAGTACCTCGGAAGCCTGTACGATCCGGCGAGCTACGAGCAGCTTCAGCAGGTGACTGCCGAACACGACGGGGTCCTCTACGCCGTGACACGGCGTGGCACCGTCGCCGCAGGTGACCGTCTCGCCAGTGTCGCTGTGGGCCTCGACGACTGATCGCGGTTATCGGGGTCTCTACCACCACGTGGCGGGGTGGCTCTGTGACCAGCCCGGCTGGGTTAAATTTATGATCCGTGATAACATTAAACATGGTGTGTGAACCGAACATGGCCTCGAAATTCGATCAATGTAGCGAATGTGGGAAAAATTTCAAACGTGTGTGGGTAAGCGATCCGTGGAAAGGGTACGACGTGCTCAACGAGGGGCCGAAGGCGTGGCGGATCCAGTGCAAGGGCTGTGGGCGGACGGTCACCGTCCCGAAGCAGGAAACCGAGCGTATCCCGAGCTGAGGGCTCTTGGTCGTACTGGTGGCTACAGAAAACAGCAGATAGCCACCAGTATCACGCGCCGTCTGCCCGGTCACGGCGCTGGTACTCCATCTCTCTACTGACGCTGTCGGCGACCGACGATCCGAACTCCCGTTCGACGATGTGGACGGCGAGATCGAGACCGGATGTGACCCCACCAGCGGTTACGACCGGTCCGTCGTCGACGACACGTGCCTCCCTGACCTGCGCGCCGGCGGCGTCGAGATCTCCGAGGGCGCTCGCGTGTGTGACTGCTGGCCGCCCGTCGAGAATCCCCGCACGTGCGAGGAGCATGACACCCGTGCAGACACCCGCGATCGTCACACCCTCGGCGGCGAGCGTTGCGATCGCCTCGGGGATCGCCCCCGCTTCTGCCTCCATCCACGCTCCCGGCTGGCCCCGGTTGTTCCAGCCACCCCCGGGCACGAGGAGGAGATCCGGATCGGCGTCGGCGAGTCGCCCGTCCGGTTCGATTCGGAGGCCGTGACTTGCCCGGACGCGCTCTCGCTTTTCGATGGTTCGAAGCGTCGTCGTGCACTCCGCCCCGACCCGGGCCGCGTTCTGGAACACCTCGTAGGGACCGATCGCATCCAGTTCGTCGAACCCGTCGAAGACGACGATGGCAATCTCCATACCTCTCCGTCGGGCCGCGGGTGCAAAAGCGTGCCCCGGCGACCGCGATGGCGAATCTTCATTTGTCGGACGCTCCAAGCCCAAGATATGTCAGATATCGACCTGCGGAGTGTCATGGGCGAGTTCGCCACCGGAGTGACGGCGGTCACACTCGACAGCGACCACCCACACGGGATCACGGTCAACGCCTTCACGAGTGTCTCGCTCGATCCGCCGCTCGTGCTCGTCTGTCTCGACCACGACACCGAGGCACACGAACTGCTCGCAGCGGGCGACGCCGAAGGCTACTGCGTCAACATCCTCTCGGCCGACCAGCAGATCCTCGGCGAGTATTTCGCCGATATGGCCGAGGAGCCGGTCGCCCCCTTCGAGGACCACCCCACGACGACGGCCGAAACGGGTGCGCCGGTGTTCACGGAGTCGCTGGGCTACGTCGACTGCTCGATCCACGAGACCGTCGAGGCCGGCGATCACACGATCTACATCGGCCGCGTCGAGGCCGCGGAACTGCTCGCGGCGGACAGCGACGCGCTCACTTTCTTCGAGGGCGAATGGGGCACGATCGGAACCGAGTAACCATCGGGGCCGTCCTCCAGAGTACCGTCCAGCGTGGCCACTTCGCCACGCCGGCGGTGATCAGTGCCCGCCATCAGGGCAATATAAGACACCGCCGTTCGTACCGTCGGATGTGACACGCAACCAATGATATCGCGAACTGTGTCGACCGCGGTCGGTGTGACCGACCCGCTTGCGGGTTCCACGACCCGCTCCGACTCTCTGCCCCGGGACGGGAGGTGAGATCTGTGGCAGCCACGTTCTGGGCACTTGTCGTATTTGCTACACTTTCGGGGTTGCTGATGGCCTGGGCACTGGGTGCGAACAGCAACTCGCCGCCGTTCGCGCCCGCGATCGGTGCGAACGCCATCTCGACGATGCAGGCGGCGTTTCTCATCGGTATCTTTGCGGCGGCGGGTGCGCTGACACAGGGTGGGGCGATCTCCGAGACCGTCGGTGCGGATCTCATCGGCGGGGTCACGATTACACCGCTGGCGGCGAGTACCGGCCTGCTCGTCGCGGCGGGGTTTATGGCCTTCGGCGTCTACAGCGGCTACCCTGTCCCGGCGGCCTTTGCGACGACCGGCGCGATGGTCGGCGTCGGGCTCTCGCTCGGCGGTGATCCCGCCTTCGACACCTACCAGCGGATCGGGACCTTCTGGCTGCTCGTCCCGCCCGTCTCGGGTGGGCTGGCCTACGCGACTGCGGTCATCCTCCGGCGTGAGGATGTCCCCGAGACTGTCGGGGTGCCGCTTCTCGCCGCGGTCGTCGGTGGGATCATCGCGAACATCCGGCTCGGCGTGATCCCGCATCCGGACCGCGAGCAGGGATCGCTCGCCGAGGCTGTCTCGATCGCGGTCGGCCAGCCGACTGCCGCGGGGATCGACATCGTCGCCATCGTCGCTACGCTCGCCGCTGCCGGTGGCGCGGCCGTCTACATCCGCCGCAAAACGCAGGTCTCCGTCGAGAAGGGGATCCGAACCTTTCTGCTCGTGCTCGGCAGTGTGGTCGCCTTTTCTAGCGGCGGGAGTCAGGTCGGCCTCGCGACGGGGCCGCTGGAGGATCTCTACGCCGTCGAACTCGGCTTGCCAGCTATCATCCTGCTCTCTATCGGTGCGACCGGAATCCTCGCCGGCGCGTGGATGGGGTCCCCGCGTCTCCTCCAGGCCACCTCCAGGGAGTACGCGCAACTCGGCGTTCGCCGGTCGATCGCCGCACTCGTTCCCGGTTTCATCATCGCTCAGACCGCGATCGCACTCGGGATCCCGATCTCGTTCAACAACATCATCATCTCGGGTGTGATCGGCGGCGGTCTCGCGGCGGGATCGGCGGGTGTCTCCCGGCGGAAAATCGGCGTCACGCTCGCGTTCTGGCTCATCACGCTGTCGATGTCGACTGCGATCGGCTTCGGGCTCTACCGGCTTCTCTCGACGGTACTGGGGATCGAGTGATACTGGTGGCTAGAAGAAACTGAAAATTTGGCCACCCCCGGGGTGGCGAATATTTCCACGGATTTATACCCACCAGTATGAGCTACCGGACGACTGTTACCGTCACCGGGGCGTCGCCGACGACGGCGGTCGCGACCGTCCCGAGCAGTCGGCGGGCGAGCCGGCCTTGGTCGCCGCCGTGGCCCCCCATGACCACCTGATCGACGTCGTGGTCGTCGACGAACGCGAGGATCGTCTCCGCCGGATCGCCGGTCTCGACGACCGTCTCGACTGTACGTTCCGCCGCCGCGGCCTGCGTTTCAGCCCGTTCGATCAGTTCGTCGGCGTGGTCTCTCGCCGTCTCGGCGCGCTCGTCGTCAGCCCTCAGCACGCCGCCTTCGCTCAGCGGGGCATCCAGTGGGGTTATGACGTTCAACACTGTCAGGCGACAGTCGAAGACCGCGAGTGCGTGCCCGAGTGCTTCCTCGGCCAGCGGCGAGCCATCGAGTGCGACGAGAACGTGTGAGGGCTGCATGGCTGCTGTACGGGGCCGGGGAGTAAATAACCTCGACCGTCCGAGCAGTTTTGCCCTCCCGGCTCCAAGGCCGCCTGTGCGGGAGTTCGGGTTCGAACTGGCGCTGTGTGCCCACCTCGAGGCCGAGGAGCGGATCGTGAGCCGCCAGCTCGGCACCTCGTGTCACGGGAGCCGGGTGATGGACGTCGTCACCGTCGAGCCCGGTCCCGAGTTCGACGACCGCCGGGCGATCACCGCCAGCACGATCCCGCCCCAGGCCATCGAGAGCAATGTCGGTGCCGGCACCGCTACCTACTGGAAGGAGGCGTTCGACTGTCACCCCGACCGCGCCCGCGATATCGTCGACGCGGCCGTTGCCTGTGGGTTCTTCGAGTGCGAACGCCGCGGCGGCCGGCGCTACGTCCGCCAGAGCGTGCGGTATCCGGACTGGTACGGGACGATCCGCGGGATCGAGAACAAACCGGACCTCGACCGCCCTGGCGACCTGGCAACACAGCTGCTGACCGACGTCAAACTCGGGCTCGTCGACGAGGTCGTGCTGGCGACGAACTCGTATGTCACGGGTGCGCACCGTAACCGGCTCCCGGACCCGGTCGGGATCTGGCGGTTCGACCCCGACAGTGGCGAGCGCTCCGTCGTCCGCGAACCCGAACAGCTCCCGGTCTCCCGGCCGGGCGTCGAGATCACGGCGCGGACGAGTACGCGGACCGAGATCGAGATCCCGACACCGGCGCAGATCCAGCGCCAGCGCCGCTGCGTCGCCGAGCGCGCCTACGGGAAAGGGTGGCGGACGTACGACCTGCCGGCCTGCTCGCGGATCGATCCCGACGAGGCGGGGCTCCCTGTCTGTCCCTGGAAAGGACGGCTCGTCCGGCCCGCCGAGGAGTGTGGGCCACAGTGCGACGGCCACGACCCGAGCGACCGGCCGGGGCTCGATACCGAACGGCTCCGCGCGGCCCGGTCGGCCTGGGATCCGGAGCCGGCGGGCCGGAAGCGTACGCAGACCGGGCTCGACAGGTATCAGTGAACGAACACTCGATTGCGCCGACCACAAAGCCTATAATAAATACTCACCGGACAGCTAACTATGGAGGCGTCCGGAGATAGTGGTGGTATCACGACCGTCGAGTGCCCGGTGTGTCAGTCGGATCTCACAGTGTCCCTTCCACGCGAATCGAAAATACTCACACTCACAACAGAGCCCGAAGACGCACCCGACTACAGCGAGAACGGCGCCTCACGCCCCCGGAACGTCCAGATGCACTGCATAGATGGACACCCCGTGACCGTCTTTTTCGACTGGTAGACTCTCGATACCGCTTTTCTCAACAGCTCGGGCAGTGCTCTGCAGTCGCCGGAACCTGGTTGCCACAGCCCGGACAGCGTACGTACGATCGCGTGTACTCGGTGTGCGATTCGATTACGGTTTTTTCGGTTCGCTCTGGCATATCTGCTAGATGCGCACACTCGGATAAAAGTATTTTGGACGTTCATCTGAATATAGTTCACATTAGTAAATGAATGACATTGAATAACGGCTGCAGTTTCCCCTATCGAAACCGCTCACGCATATTTCCTCACGGTTTCTTTATTCTCCCTGTGAGGGTATGCCGGCACGTTTTTTCTTCCGCCACCAGTGTCGACAACTAGTGCAACTGCTCTGTGTCCACGTCGACTCGTTCGGGTTCGAGGCCAGCAACCCCGATCCGGCGGTCGAGACGGCCGGTGACCCGACCGAGGCCGACCTGGCGGCTGCTGTCGTGGTGTTCGTCGGTGTCGAACGACGGGACACCGACACCGCGGCAACGACCGCCCACGAGGCGGTCGACGTCATCGGCGAGGTTACGGAGCAACTCGACACCGACCGGGTCGCGCTCGTCCCCTGCCGACAGCTCACCGATAGCCCCGCACGGCGCGAGGACGCGGTCGCCGTCATCGATACCCTGTCGGCCCGGCTCCGGGAGCCCGCCCGGGTACCAGTCGGCTGGGACGTCGCCATCGACGTCCAGACGAAGGCCCACCCATTCGCCGTCCAGCACTACCACGTCGAACCGGCGACCGACACCGTCGACAGCGAGTGGTTCCGCTACAGCGACGGCTCGTTGTCGCCCGAGTCAGCTGGCGCCGACGTGGCAGCCGTCGGCGATGCGGGCGAGGTCACCGGTCCGGACCCCGTCGAGACGGGACGGCGGTTCGGCCTGTTCGCGACCGACGGCGACACCACGTCGCTGCTTCCCAGGGGCGTTCTCGCGCGCGACCGACTCGAAAGGGACGTCTCGGCGTCGCTTTCGGCGTACGGCGCAGTCCCGGTCGACCGCCTCGGAGCCGGTGACGGCGCTGTGTTCCACTCCTGGTCCGGGGACGGGCTCCCACGTCGGCTGTTCGAGATCCGCAGTGAGCCGTCCGAACCGGCCGACGCGGACCGCGAGTTGCCGGCCGCCACCGCCCCGACACTCTCCGTCGCCGTCGACGACCTGCCGGCCGCGTTCGCGGAAGCCTGCGAACAGGCCGCACTCGCCGACCGCCTCCTCTCCGGGCTCGAACTCACGTACGACCCCGTACTCCGGGTCCACGCCGATGTGCTGGCGACCCACAGGGGAGCGGTCACTGCTCTCGCGGCGCTTTTCGGTCGCCCGGTTCCGGTCGAACGCCGCTCGACGGCGGAGTGGCTGGTGCGCATCGAGTTCCACGCCCCGTCTGCAGCCCGCCCCGTCACGACCCCGGCGGTGGTGGTAGACCGGCCGGCGGACGGGTCGACAGTCGTCCGCTCCCTGCCAGCCGGCGCACTCGAGCGGACGCTCGGGGCCGTGCTCGCTGCCAGCGATCCCGCCCGGCTCCCTCTCTGGCTCGCGCCGGTCCAGCTCCGGCTCATCCCGATCGACCCCGCGGCCCATCTCGCGTACTGCGAGCAACTGGCCGACAGGCTCGAGGCGGCGTCGGTCCGTGTCGACGTCGACGACCGTGATACGGCGGTCCGGGAGCGGCGCACGGCCGCCGACGAGGCGGGGATCCCCTACTACGCTGTGATCGGTGACGACGAACTCGGAGCCGACAGTATCGGCGTCACCGTTCGCCGCGAGGGTCGCGAACCGGAGCTGTCGCCGGCCAAACTCGAACAGTTGCTCACCGACGACCGGCCGGCCCAGCCGGACGGATCGCTCCTCCCCAGATACGTCAGCGACCTCGGTCCCGTCGTGTAAGGTCACCGGGGAGTTGGGAAACCTACAAACACCTGGTGGTCGCACCTACGGGTATGTACGACAGGATCTTGCTTCCGACCGACGGGAGTTCGGCGACGACCGAGGCACTCGAACACGCGGTGACCATCGCCGCGGATCAGGACGCGACGGTTCAGGTGCTCTACGTACTTGACAAGCGCCACTACATGGCGGCCAGCGAGGACTCGACCGACGAGATCCGCCGCTCGCTCGAGGAGGAAGCCGAGCGTGCGGTCGACGACGCCCGGGTCCGTCTCGAAGAGGAAGGCATCGACTGCGAGACGGCGACGCTCGAAGGCGTCCCGCACAAGACCATCACCGACTTCGCCACCGAGCAGGCGGTGGATCTGATCGTGATGGGTACCCACGGCAAGACGGGTCCGGAGCGGATCGCGACGCTCGGGAGCACGACCGAACGGGTCGTCAAAAACGCCGACGAACCGGTTCTTGTCGTCGAGATTGGATAATCCGTTAGACGTCGTCCGCCGGCCGTCTGACGTGGTTTTACTGTACTGACTCGCACAGTCACGGGATAGAGCCATGCCACGCCTGACAGTCACCATCAGCGAGGAACACGAGCAGATACTCGAAGCGAGATCGGACGTCGGAGCCCCGTACCGGTCGAAATCCGAGGTCGTGCGGGAGTGTATCGAGTCCTACGAGCGGGTCGAGGAGCTCTCGAACCAGCTCTCCTGTCTCGAAGCCGAGGTCGAGACGCTCCGCGACCGGCGCGAGCAACTCCAGCAGAAGGCCGCGCGCGTCGACGAACTGGAAGACAAGCTGTGGGAGCTCCAGATGGAGTACCAGGAACTCATCCACGAGGAACAGTCAGGCGACAGCCCGCAGGTTGACGGAACACCCTCGGAGCCGACTGTCGACGAGGAGATCGCGGTCCAGCGCCCGGGCGTCGGGCAGCGGCTGAGAGCCGTGCTTTTCGGCGAGCCCGACGGCAACCGGTGAGCGCCCGGCGTCCGACGCGGTTGCTTCCGGCTGCTACTCGACCGGTTCGACCAGCTCCGGCGAGTCGTTCGCAGGATCGTTGACGGCCGTCGAGACCGGGTAGGCACGCATCTCGTCGTCGGGGTACGGCGCCAGCAGTTCCCGTGCGTCTTCGGTCGAGCCGGTGAGCCACTCCGTTTCTCTCCCCTCGGGCAGGATGACCGCCATCCGGTGGTGTAACTCCCCGACGAGGTCGTTTGGCTCCGTGGTGACGATACTGAACGTCTCGACGACCTCCGTCTCCGCCGTCGCCTCCCCGCCGACAAAGGCATCGAGGCCCGTCTGTGTCGTCGGCGGCCGCCACTGCGCCCACAGTCCCGCCATCGCGACGGGTTCGTCGTCCGCGAGCGTCACTCTGTAGGGCTGTTTGCCGCTCGGCTCCTCGACCCACTCGTAGAACCCATCGGCGGGGACGAGACACCGCCCGGCGGCCAGTTCACCCCCCGACTGTTCGAAGGCGTTCCGGAAACTCTCCTTTCTCGCCACCGTCTCCGCGCGGGCGTTGATGTGGCCGCCGTCGGTCCGGCTATGGGCCCACTCGGGGATCAGGCCCCACTCCAGCCGGCGCAGGCGCCCCGGCGACTCGTCGGTGATCACCGGCAGCTGCTGGCCGGGAGCGGCGTTGTACCTCGGCTCGTAGGCCTCGACATCGACATCGAACCGGGCAGCCAGCTTCTCGGGCGGGACGAACAGGCTGTAGCGACCGCACATACCCGTCGCTGGGGAGCCAGCACAATAAAAACCGCTTTCCGGGACCGATCAGTTACTCGCGTCGGCCCGCGAGGAAAGCCAGCGCGACAACGGCGGCGACAGCCGCCCCGACTGTGAGCCCTGGCCCGGAGTCGTCCGCGTCCGACTCGTCCCCGGTCGACTGGTCGTCCATCCCGTCGTCCATCGAACCGTCAGCGTCCTCCTCGGCAGCCTGCCGTGCCGCGGCCACCGCCTCGGGGTGGAGTTGCTCGGCGATCCGCTCCAGGACGTCGACGTTGCGCGGACCGTGCTGGCTGATGAGGTTCCCGTCGACTTCGATCACGCGGTCGTTCGCGAGTGCGGGCGTCTCCTCGTAGCCGGCGAACGTCGAGAGGTTCCCGGGCGCGATCACCCACTCCGGCTGCTCGGCGACGACGACCTCCGTCGAAATCTGCGGATAGCCGGAGTCGGCGGGGACATCGGCCGCGATGTTCTCGCCGCCGGCGGTCGTGATCACGTCGTGTTCGAGCGCACCGCTGTTGACGGTGAACGGACCGCTCGGCTCGTCACCGAGGTCGTAGAAGACCGTCGGACGCTCCTCGTCGGCCACGGCCTCCTCGACGAGGGCGATCCGCTCGGCCAGTTCGTCCGTCTTCTCCGTTGCGGCCTCGCACTCGCCGACGAGCTGGCCGGTCCGCTCGACCAGCTGCAACATCCTGTCGAGGTCGTTCGCGACGGGGTAGTAGTAGACCGTCTCCCCGCTGCTCCGGAGTTCACCGACTGCATCCTCCGAGATGATGTTCGGCGCCAGCACGAGGTCCGCGTCGAGCGCGATCACTTCCTCGTTCACTGGCTGGCCGAACTGCCCGACGACGTTGGTCCGCTCCGTACTGCCGTTCAGGTACGCAGTAAACTGGTTGACCGGCATCCCCGTCACCTTCTCCTGTGCGCCGATCTCCCAGAGATGCTGGGCGACGTTCGGCCCCAGGACGACGACATCCTCCGGCTCTTCCTCGATGGTCACCGTCTCACCGGTCGCATCCTCGACCTCGATCGGGAACTCACAGTCGAGGTGTTCGTCGGCGACTGCTGTCGCCGTCTGATCGACGCTTGTGCCTGCGACGCCACCGACTGCCAGCGCCGGCCCCGCGGCCAGCACCACCAACAGTGCAACGAGTGCTGTCTTTGTTCGCATACATCGGGGTGTGCGCTAATGCAACAAATATTTGGCTAAAGAAAATCGATTTGAACCAACGATGCGAATCAGGTCCCGCGTGCTGGTCTGGTCGGCGGGGCTGTCCGCCACCTTGCTGTGTACGATCGTCGTCAGCGCCCGCATCGGCCCCGTTGGCATCGATACCGGGACTGTCCTGCGGGCGACGATCAACACGCTCGCGTACCCCTCGGGTGTCAGCGTCGACTCCGCCCGTGCCGGGTTGTGGGGGTACAGCGTCCCCGTCCCGGTGCCGGATCTCGGCTACACGCGCCCGTTCGATCTCCCGGTCGACAGCTCCGAGCAGGTCATCGTCCGGGAACTCCGTCTCCCGCGGATCCTGTTGGGCGCGGTCGTCGGCTTCGCGCTGGCGACCGCGGGCGCGGTCATGCAGGGGTTTTTCCGGAACCCGATGGCCGACCCGTCGATCATCGGTGTCTCCTCCGGCGCCGCGGTCGGTGCGGTCGCGGTGATCGCCTTCCCGGTCGCGGTCCCGTTCGGCCTCCAGACGGCGGCTTTCGTCGGCGCGCTGATCACCGCCTTCGGTGTCTATCTGATCGCGACGGAGAGCGGCCGGACTCCGGTCGCGACGCTGCTTCTCGCTGGCCTCGCTATCCAAACCTTTCTCGGTGCGGTCATCTCGTATCTCCTCCTCTACACCGGCGATAGCCTCGAAGAGGCGGTGCTCTGGCTGATGGGCCATCTCCGCTACAGTTCCTGGGCCGACGTCGAGGCGACACTCCCGCTGACTGCCGTCGTCTTCGTCGTCCTGCTCGCGTACGCCCGGGATCTGAACGTCATGTTGCTGGGTGAGGAAGACGCACAGACACTCGGGATCGACGTCGAGTGGACGAAGCGGATCCTGCTCGCGGGTGCGAGCCTCATCACCGCCGCCGGCGTCGCCGTCGCCGGCATCATCGGGTTCGTCGGGCTGATCATTCCACACATCATGCGCCTGCTGGTCGGGCCCGATCACCGAATTTTGCTCCCGACCAGCGCGCTCGCCGGCGCGACGTTCCTGGTCGCCGCGGACACGCTCGCCCGCGCTGGCCCCGCGGAGGTCCCGGTCGGCATCGTCACCGCCGCGGTCGGTGCACCCTTCTTCCTCTTTTTGCTCCTTCGGAAGGAGGTGCATGCGCTGTGAGTCCCCACTCGCACGGAGCGCCCGCAGTCCGTGCCGAAAACATCGGCCACAGCTTCGGCGACGTGCCCGTCCTCGACGGTGTCGATCTCAGTGTCGACCCCGGCGAGTTCGTCGCCGTCGTCGGCCCGAACGGCGCCGGCAAGACCACGCTCTTGCGGACCCTGAACGGGGTACTCGACCCCGACGAGGGGCGGGTGACCGTCGGCGGCGACCCGGTCGCGGAGCTCTCCGCGAGGGCGGTGAGTCGGCGGGTCGGGACCGTGCCACAGCACAGCCACGTCGGCTTCGCTTTCAGTACCGAGCAGGTCGTCGAGATGGGGCGGACCCCCCACCGGTCGCGGCTGGACTGGAGTTCGGACGACGAACCCGTCGAGCGCGCGCTCGAACGGACCGAGACGGTGTCGTTCCGGGACCGTCCGGTCGACGAACTGTCGGGTGGCGAGCGCCAGCGTGTCCTGCTCGCCCGTGCGCTCGCCCAGGAGCCGTCGGTGCTCGTCCTCGACGAACCGACCGCCAGTCTCGACATCAACCACCAGATCGGGATGTTGCGGGTCGTCCGCGAACTCGTCGAGGCGGGGAAAACCGCGATCGCTGCGATCCACGACCTCGACCTGGCTGCGCGGTTCTGTGACCGGCTCTGTCTGCTCGCGGACGGGGAGATCCGTGCCCGGGGCGAGCCCGACGCCGTGCTCGCTGCCGACGAACTCGCGACGGCGTTCGGGACGCGGACGGCAGTCACGCGCAACCCCGTGACCGGTACCCCGGCCGTCGCGGCGCTCCCCGACCGACCCGACGTCGACGGCCGTGTCCACGTCGTCGGCGGCGGGGCCACCGGCGAACGTGTCGTCCGGACGCTCTGGCGGGCTGGTTTCGACCTCTCCGTCGGTCCGCTCCCGGCGGGCGACCGGACGGCGGCACTCGCCGCGGAACTGGGCTGTCCGTCGGTCACCGCCCCGCCGTTCGAACCGGTCAGCGCCAGTCACCGCGAGGCAGCCACCGAACTGGCAAGCGAAGCGGACGCCCTCGTCGTCAGCGACGGAGCCGGCACCGTCCCGGACGTCGCCGACCGTCAACCCTCCATCCG
>Ga0207714_1000337_pt1 | contig 32450 bp, 28 predicted proteins | sample PonA232FremontCA_2_FD_187270 | JGI IMG/M metagenome (GOLD analysis project Ga0207714, IMG submission 187270) | Marine sediment microbial community from Fremont, CA, USA - Pond A23 Sediment 2 (SPAdes) | ecosystem: Environmental > Aquatic > Marine > Unclassified | place: USA: Fremont, California...
AATATGGACTGATGGGATCCATCACAGATCCAAAAGATTAGAATATGGACTGACGGTATCCCACGCCTGCTCCAAGATGTAAGAATATGGATTGACGGGGGTGGATCATTGCTCCAAAGGATAAAAGACATGGATTGCCATCAGTAGTGTTGCTGATGTTATCATCTTCGGTTGAGTTTTTTACCGGCAGCCGGACAACGAGGCGGTAAATTCTTTAAATTTGCGGTTGCATGAATGCTTAAAAGGCCCTGAAGATGAATCAAGAACACATCAAGCAAGCCGCCGAATGGATAGCCCGCTCCTCCTACAATGTTGGTTTTACGGGGGCAGGCATTAGTGTGGAAAGTGGCATCCCGCCTTTCCGGGGGGAAAACGGGTTATGGAACAAATATGACCCGGGCATTCTGGATCTGGACTACTTCTACAACAATCCCGAACATGCCTGGAGCGTGATCAAAACCATTTTTTTTGATTCTTTTGGCAGTGCCGAACCCAACCTGGGCCACAAGAAGCTGGCTGAGCTTGAAGAGATGGGCCTTGTTGAATCGGTGATCACCCAGAACATCGATAACTTGCATCAGGAAGCCGGAAGCCGCAATGTTTATGAGTTCCACGGCAATTCCAGGAGGCTGGTGTGCCAGAAATGCGGGCAAACCTACCAGGTGAGCGATAAGATGCTGGAGCATGTTCCCCCGCGATGTGAAAAGTGTGGAGCCGTCCTGAAGCCGGATTTTATTTTTTTCGGTGAAGGCATTCCGCAGGGGGCCCACCAGAAATCGATCGAAGCCGCTCAAAACAGCGATATTTTTCTGGTGATTGGTACCACCGGCGAGATCATGCCTGCATCGATGATTCCGCAATTGGCCAAAGAAAATGGCGTGAAGATCATAGAGATCAATCCCAACCGGAGCCTTTTCACCACATCCATCACCGACATCTTCCTGCAGGGGAAGGCAACGGAGGTTATGGATGCATTGGTCGGGGAAATACGGAATTTGACAACGACTAAAGCCTAAACCATGGAATTTGAACTGCCTGCTGGTAGCGAATACATTGAACTGATCAAATTGCTGAAGGCAACCGACATAGCCCCGTCCGGGGCCCAGGCCAAGCAGATGGTTGAGCAAGGCCATGTGCTGGTCAATGGAGCCCAGGAGTCCCGTAAACGGGCTAAATTGAGGCGCGGCACCGAAGTGCAGGTTTTTGACACGTTCATCACCATTCAATGACCGGGCCCGGCCGTGGCTTCCCTGCGGCCTATATTTCCTGATGGCTGCAAGCTCTTCGATAGGCAGTGTGGCCGCCGGGCTTGAGTTTGTTTTATTTTACCCTTAACTGCCTAATTCTGTCTCATGTCCTGGCTAAACCGCAGGGCTTCAGTTGAATGTATTCCATCCTTAGCTGACCCATCCGATCCGATGTTTTGGTTAAACCGCAGAGCTTGATTTGGACCTATTTTACCCTGGGCTGACTGATTCTATCTGCTGTTCGGTCTGAACCACAGGGCTTCAGTTTATTGGACTGTCCCCCCATCCATTACCATTACTGGGAATTTTCCGGGAAAAATTTAAGTGATCATAGTTGCGAAAGGAATGCAAAGTTGTCGCAGTGGTTAGGTGCCCCTGTTTATTTCGTACAGAAGCTGCCTGATTTGTTGAACCATTTGCTGGTAATGAGATCCTTCCCAGTAGACCTTGCCGCATTGGCGGCATCGATAAAACCGATCATAATATTTTTTGGTTCCTTCCAGCAGGAAAGGGGCAACCTGTTGTTTGTCAACCTGCTCAATGGTTCCGTTGCATTCCATACAGCGCGAGAAGAGGCGAATCTGATCTTTCAGGTCGAATCGCTGAATGACCTCGCGCAGCTGCTGGCCGGGGTTATCTGAGCGGAGCCAGTACCCATGCTGGACGGTTGAATATTTCAAAATCCCTATATCCCGTGTGAGGATGATGCGGTTTTGCTGGCCCGACATTTCAACGATGGTGTGGTCTTCATAGCGGTTGTCATATAAAGTGTCAAAGCCGCACAATCGAAGGTAGCGGGCCAGCTTGCCCAGGTGGACATCCAAAACAAACCGGGTTTGCCTCAACGGCCTGTCTTTTAATTTTGATAGGGAAGATATATCCAGCGATTCAAATTTTGGATACACCGATATCCGGTCTCCGTGTTTGATACGATCCTTAAATGCGGCGGATATTCCGTTGACCAGAATCAAGTCCACTTCTGTATGGGGTACACCAAACGATTCAATCACATCTTTAACCGAGGGATTGTTATAAAAATAAATTTCCAGTTCCTTCTTTCTCCGGTCAGCTGCCAGAAAATCGTTCAATTCTTCGTAGAAGCGGATGGTTGCTTTTTTTTCAGCCATAGCTTAAATATTTTCTGTCCGAACTATTGGATTGCCACCGGGCCTGCGTGGGACAATGATCGATCAACCTGCCTATCTTCTGCGGCACATATGTTAAATAACAACCTGATAAAGGTTATTTTTTGAGGGATATCATTTCTCAAATTTGATGAATATAGGTAGTTTTGCATAAAAAATCAACCGATCTATGAATCCATCACATATTGAGCACATTGGAATAGCAGTCAGAAACCTGGATGATTCGATCCAGTTTTATGAAAAGGTGTTGGGGCTTCAATGCTACAACATCGAGGAAGTAAAAGATCAGAAGGTACGCACGGCCTTTTTTCAGGTGGGCGACACCAAGATCGAGTTGCTGGAGAGCACCGAAGAGGATGGCCCCATCAGCAAGTACATTGAGAAGAAAGGGGAGGGGGTTCATCACATAGCCTTTGCTGTTGAAAATATTGAAGAGAAGTTGCGGATTGCTCAAGACAACGGGGTAAGGCTGATAGACAAGGAGCCCCGCAAGGGGGCTGAAGGCCTGGACATTGCCTTCCTTCATCCCAAATCCACCCATGGGGTGTTAACGGAACTTTGTGAGGATAAAACCAAACGCCGAATCAATTCATAAACTGTACGATGAGCAAACAAGACAAAATAAAAAAGCTGATTGATTCCAGAGCCGAAGCCAAGATGGGCGGCGGCGAGAAAAGGATCAAGGCCCAGCATGACAAAGGCAAACTCACTGCCCGCGAGCGGATTGAGATTCTCCTGGATGAGGGGAGTTTTGAGGAGTTTGACATGTTCGTCACCCACCGGTCCACCAATTTTGGGATGGACAAGAAGAAGATCCTGGGCGACGGGGTAGTCACCGGCACCGGCACCGTAGACGGGCGGGTGGTTTACGTTTTTTCCCAGGATTTCACTGTTTTTGGCGGTTCGCTTTCTGAGATGTTTGCCCAGAAGATCACCAAGGTGATGGACATGGCCATGAAGGTAGGGGCCCCTGTGATTGGCATCAATGACAGCGGGGGAGCCCGTATCCAGGAAGGAGTAACCAGTTTGGCCGGTTATGCTGAGATTTTTGAGCGCAACATCCTTGCCTCGGGTGTCATTCCTCAAATATCGGCTGTTTTTGGACCCTGTGCCGGCGGTGCCGTTTATTCGCCGTCGCTGACCGATTTTGTGATGATGACCGAGGAAACGAGTTACATGTTTGTCACCGGCCCCAAGGTGGTCAAGACCGTCACCGGTGAAGAGATCTCCGTCTCTGATCTGGGCGGGGCTGATGTGCACGCTTCCAAGTCGGGGGTTTCTCACTTTAAGGCCGAAGACGAAGAGGAGGGGCTGCTGTTAATCCGCAAATTACTCAGCTATTTGCCCGCCAACAACCTGGAAGAGCCCCCGCTGACTGAAAATGATGATCCCATTGATCGCCTGGATGACAAGCTTAATGAGATCATTCCGGAGAATCCCAACGAGCCCTACGATGTCAAAGAAATTCTCCACAGTCTGGTGGATTATGAAGAGTTTTTGGAGATTCACCGCCATTATGCCAAGAACATTGTCATTGGTTTTGGGCGGTTCGACGGGATGCCGGTAGGCATTGTGGCCAATCAGCCCAATTACCTGGCGGGTGTCCTCGACATTGATGCTTCCCGCAAGGCGGCCCGCTTCGTTCGCTTCTGCGATGCCTTTAATATTCCGCTGGTTACCCTGGTGGATGTTCCGGGTTTCCTTCCGGGCAGCAATCAAGAATATGGCGGTATCATCAATCACGGGGCCAAATTGATGTTTGCCTACGGGGAGGCGACGGTTCCCAAGATCACCATTACCCTGCGCAAGTCATACGGTGGGGCCCATGATGTAATGAGCAGCAAGCAGTTGCGTGGAGACATGAATTATGCCTGGCCCACGGCTGAAATTGCCGTGATGGGGGCCCGCGGTGCTGTTGAAGTACTCTATGGCAAAGATTTGAAGGAGATAGAAGATGAGGAGGAAAAAGAAAAATTCATTCAGGAGAAGGAGGAAGAATACCGCGAGTACTTTGCCAATCCCTACCAGGCAGCGAGTCTGGGTTATATTGATGACATCATTGAACCCAGGAATTCCCGCTTTAGGATTATCCGGGCCCTGCAGACCCTTGGAACCAAAAAGGATGTGAACCCGGCCAAGAAACATTCGAATTTGCCATTGTAACATTTAAGATGCATACATTATGATTTGGTGGATTAGCGACATCAATTTTGACATCACCCAGATATACGGCCAGGGCGTAACCATTGCCGTGGTAGGCTATGTGATCGTCTTTATGGCCCTGGTATTGTCATTCGCCTTGTTTTCAAATGTTCCCCGAATCCTCTACTACCGCACCCGAAAGGAGATGAAGAAGAAGCGGAAACAGGAACAAAAGCAGGTAGACGATGAGGTGCAAATGCCGGCCGAAGTGACGGCAGCCATCGCAACAGCCCTTTATTTACATTATAACGAACTCCATGATCCTGAAAGCAATATCATTACCATTCAACGGGTTAGAAAACGCTATTCACCCTGGAGTTCCAAAATTTACGGATTAAGAAAGTGGCCTCATAAAACCTTCTAACAAGCCGATCAACAATGAAAAAGTTTAAGTTTAAAATACGCGGTAATACCTACGAGGTTGAAATTAAGGATTTTGAAGACAATATTGCTCAGATCGAAGTCAACGGTACCCAATATGAAGTAGAGGTTGAACAGAAAGAATCAGCCCGTTCGAAAACCCCGAAACTGGTCCGTTCACAGGTACAGACCAAACGCAGCGACAGCAAGATCAAGAAAACCGTCAGCAGCAAGGTTAGTTCCGTTAAAGCCCCCTTACCGGGCAATATTTTCAAGATCCTGGTGCAAGTGGGCGATGAAGTTAAAAAAGGTGATAAGATCATGATCATGGAAGCCATGAAGATGGAGAACAATGTACTGGCTGATAAAGACGGGAAAATAAAAAGCATTAAGGTGAAAGAAGGCGATTCAGTCCTTCAGAATGACGTTTTGGCTGAAATCGAATAATTCATCTCAAACCAACCATTTTATCATGAAGAAGCTAAGCATCATCTTATCCTCAATCCTGTTGATTTTGCTGTTCGTGGTTCCTTCTGCCACCGGGCAGGATGAAAATTCCACAGTAGATCAAACCATTGAAACCCTTACCCGGGGCAAATGGATGAATCGGTTTTCCGGGTATAAGATCAGCAAGGAGAGTGATGAGACGCGCGCAAGATATAAGGGCATCCAGTTTAATGAGGATGGCACCTGCTATTTGGATTCGACCAAGAAGAAGTATTATGGACACTGGAAAGTGACCGGGGAAGGCGAGTTTGTGGTAGATTTTGACAACCCAGAACTTTCTGACCGGCAGGGTCGCCTCAAGAATAAGGAACGCCTTGTATTTGGAGATCAGACCCTCAAGCAATATTCCAAACCCATGGCGGGTTTGCTGAATTTTTATGAGTATACCGGATTTGGCAATGTCACCTCCGGCCACCTGATCATGTTGGTGGTGGGGTTGTTTTTCATTTTTCTGGCCATCCGGTTTGAGTACGAGCCGCTGTTGCTGGTTCCCATCGGGGTAGGCATCATCATCGGCAACATACCGTTTTTCCAGGCCGCAGGCTTCAACCTGCAACTGGGCTTGTATGAAGAAGGCAGTGTGTTGAACTACCTGTATTTTGGTGTTCGTCAAGGCATATATCCGCCCCTGATCTTTTTGGGGATTGGGGCCATGACCGATTTCAGTTCGCTGATATCCAACCCGCGGTTGATGTTACTGGGGGCGGCGGCCCAAATCGGCATTTTCCTAACTTTTCTCGGGGCCCTGGCTTTGGGCTACACCCCGGCTGAAGCCGGTGCCATCGGTATTATTGGCGGGGCCGACGGGCCTACGGCTATTTTCCTGTCTTCGAAACTGGCCCCCCATTTGATTGGTCCCATTGCCATCGCTGCTTATTCCTATATGGCACTGGTACCGGTGATCCAGCCCCCTTTTATGCGCCTGCTTACCAGCAAGCGCGAACGTAAGATGGTCATGAAATCCCCGCGGTCGGTCTCCAAGCTGGAGAAGATTCTTTTTCCCATCATCGGATTGTTGCTGACCGCTTATATATCGCCCAGTGCATTGCCGTTGCTGGGTATGCTGTTCTTCGGCAACATCCTCAAGGAATCGGGTGTTACCCGGCGGCTGGCTGAAACGGCCAGAAGTTCGTTGATTGATATTGTCACCATCTTATTGGGATTGACCGTTGGCGCTTCCACCCAGGCCGATGTCTTTTTGACCCCCAAATCACTGATGATCTTCGGCCTTGGCGCTTTGTCATTTATGATCGCCACTGTGGGCGGATTGCTCTTCGCCAAACTGATGAATGTCTTCCTGCGCGATGAAAATAAGATCAACCCCCTTATCGGGGCATCGGGGGTTTCTGCTGTACCCGACAGCGCCCGCGTTGTCCAGCATGAAGGCTTGCTGAACAACCCCAACAACCACTTGCTGATGCATGCCATGGCTCCCAACGTATCGGGAGTCATTGGTTCAGCTGTGGCAGCAGGTCTTCTGATCAGTTTCCTGATGTAACCCCTAACAAACCTTATCGATTTATCAAACTCCGGGTGATGGTCAACTTTTCTCCCGGAGTTTTTTTATGGGTGGCCTCGGATTCTGAGCATTAAATTCCAACTTTTTTCAAGATCTTACGTAATTTGATGAACAGGCAATGATGTTTGACTAAGCCGGCTTGTTTTTGTATGAAACGCATGCTTTTCATTGTGATCGGGGTCGTGATGGTTAAGCTGGGTCTGGCTCAGGATCCCCAGTTTACCCAGTTCTATTCCAGTCCGTTGTATTTGGCGCCTTCGTTTGCCGGCAGCACCAAAGGCAAGCGTATTGTCAGCAATTACCGCAACCAGTGGCCTGCCCTTCAAAAAGCTTTTGTCACCTATGCCTTTTCATATGACCATTATTTTCCCAACCTGAACAGCGGCATGGGGGTTTTGTTTTTACGTGAACAGGCCGGTACGGGGAACCTATCCACCACCAACCTGGGGTTGGTTTATTCTTATCATGTCAAGCTAAACCATGAATGGCGGTTTATTCCCGGGTTAGAACTCCAATATACCCAAAACGGGCTTGATTTTCATGAGCTGACCTTTGGCGATCAACTGATCAGCGGCCATTCAACCTCGCGTGAAACACCCCCCCGCGATTATGTTAAAGATTTCGATGCCACTGCCTCTGCCTTGTTCTATTCAAAAGAATTATGGGTTGGCCTGACCGCCCATCACTTGCTCCGGCCCAATGAATCGCTCTCGGGCAAAAAAAGCCTCCTGCCCATGCGCTTTTCCCTTTTCGGGGGCATGAAAATCCCGATCAATACCCGATACAACCGCCAAAACAGGGAAAACCTCTCGCCCGCTTTTCACTTTAAAAAACAGGGCGAATATTCCCAGCTGGACCTGGGCCTTTACTGGCATTATAACCCTTTTATGCTGGGTCTATGGTATCGCGGCATTCCCCTGGTTAAAGATATCCCCAGCAACGATGCCTTTGCCGTTTTGGTGGGCTACCAAATCGATCAGTTTACCGTGGGTTACAGTTATGACATGACCATCTCTCATCTGGCGGGGCTCACTCAAGGGGCTCATGAAATATCGCTGATCTTCAACTTTGGCAAGTATGAACCTCCCCGCGAAAAGTATACCCCTACGCCATGCCCGGGGTTGTATCAGGATTTTTAACATTCTTTCACAAAAAAAACAAAAGGTTCATTTTTGTAAAGCCCGTTATTAAGTTATATTTGCCGTGATTAAAAAAAACAATAAAATGAAAAGATTAAATTTAATCATTCATATCGTTGTCATCGTGGCTGTTGCTGCCTTATTTGTTTTTGAATTTACCTCATGGGGGCCTCAGGCACCCACTGCTGAAAAAGACTCAGCCCAGGCCCAGGGTGAACAACCTGAAACCGCTTCCATGCAGGGCGATTTGAGGGTAGCCTATGTCAATATCGACACCCTGTTGGCTGGCTACCAGATGTATCAGGATAAGCGGGACGAATTTGCCCAGGAGCAGTCGAGTACCCAGGCAGAGTTGAAAAGCCGCTCGCAGGAATTGAAAGAAAAATTTCAGGACCTGCGCGAGAAACTTAATAAAGGTCTGATTACCCGGGCAAAAGCCAAAATGATGCAGCAAGACCTGGGCCAGCAGGAACAAAAATTATATCAGCTTCGAAGCCAAATGAGTTCCAAACTGGCCGAAAAGGAACAGGTCATCTACCGTCAGGTGCTCAATAGTGTCATGGACTACCTGGATGATTACGCCGACAAGCATAACTACCATTTCATTTTAAGCTATTCTTTTGGCGGCCCCATCCTCTATAAAGAGAAAAAGTTGAATATCACATCCACTGTTTTAAAAGGGTTAAATCAACAGTATAATAAGAAAGAATCCAACAACCAGTAGCCATCCGTGAACTTCAGATATTGTAAAGGGGAAGCAACCAAGCGTCGGTTCTTCCCCTTTTTTATTGTCCTTATCAGCGCTCAACTTTTGATTATGGCATTGAAGTAGAGATAGTTAATCGAGGTTAAACGCTAAATGTTGGTTGGTTTTGATGAATTTGTTTTATCCAATCAGCGATGGCAATTCAAGGTTCATATATATTTTTTGGTTGATAAATAGCTTACACTTGTAATGGTTAACCATCGTCTAGAATATGGTCTGAATCGATTGGAATAATCAACACAATGCATCCATTGATCTTCATGGAGGATTTCACACCATCTTGATTGTTGTCATTTGGGGTTTTCTGCATTCAGGGTATAATCGGCGTGTGTGACATAGGGATGTCCGCGTGCTGATTCAGTCCGGGCGTAAATGGTAAGTTGTTTATTTTTGATCTGATATCCCGGTGAGAGGCTAAAGGTTAAGCGGCCAGTCCCGGCTGAACCAGGGATCTGTTTTTTTACTGTTTCCTCATTAACCTGGATGTGTCGGTAGAATTGCACTTTGCTCGAGCCGTCGGATAGGTATACCTTGAGGATTACCTGGTTGTCTTCCGGGCGGTTGAGTTGTTTAAACGCAATCTCCGGGTATCCTTTCACCAGGGTTCCGCTGGTGGTATATTCCCGCAGCCCTTCTACCGGTTCCCCATTCCTGTAAGGCACTTCAGCCTCCAACGACTGATCGCGCCGGTAAAATTTGCGGGTACCATCGATCTGCCCATTCTTGTAAGGGGTAACCTGGTACTTTTGCCCGCTTCGGTAATACCAGATGGTTTTGGATTTGTTTCCATCTGAATAGTGAATCTTAGAATGCAACTTGCCACTGGGATAATAATTTTTGGCAATGCCATTGGCTTTGCCATTTTCAATCGGCAGCTCTGATTTGAGGGTCCCGTCATCGTAATAACTTTTTTTGACGGATGAAGGTTTTTGATCGCTGTTTTGGGAGGAATTTGTCTGGCATCCGTTCAACAGCATCAGGGCGGCGATAAGGAGTAAAACGATTCTCATAAACGGTGTTTTCCCCAAATTTAGTAAACCCCCCGGTAATTTTTATCCCTTTTGCGGATTTTTTTATGGTGAATTGTTAAAAAACGGGTATTTTAGACAGGCGGCTTTTAAAAACCAGGCATTGGTTTTGACCAATAAGGAAGCCTTTATGGTTGAGATTTCAGGGGTGGGGAGACAAGATGGGTTGATGCATTTAACGCACTGGTGTGAATTTTTTCACCGGGAACGCTTTGTCATTCGAAGAGGGATGAAGGGAGTTGATTGCTTGGAGCCAGCTGATTTTCATAATAAAAAAGACATATAACATGGATACACGCTTTTCAATTGAGAGGAATCAAGCGGAAGAGATGGATCAGCAGGATCCGCTTTCCGGTTACCGGGACCATTTTTATATTCCTGACCGGACATTGTATATGGATGGGAACTCCTTGGGTTTACTCTCAAAGGAGTCGGAGTATAGCCTTAAGCGGTTGCTCAATGAATGGCGGGATTTGGGCATTAAAGGGTGGCTTAAGGGCAAGCGGCCCTGGTTTTACTATGCTGAGCAGCTGGCCGAAGAAGCGGCGCCCCTGGTAGGGGCCCGCCCGGATGAGTTGATCCTGACCGGGACGACCACGGTCAACATCCATTCGCTGGTAAGTACATTTTATTGGCCTGACCGGGGGCGGAGCAGGATTCTGGCCGACGAGCTGAACTTTCCCACCGATCTGTATGCCCTGAAGGGACAAATCCGCCTGAAAGGACGGGATCCCGAACAAGAGCTGATTTTAGTGCCCTCGTATGACGGTTATAACCTGGACGAAGATGAGATTGTCCGCCACATGAGCGATGAAATATCCGTGGCCTTGCTGCCCAGTGTGCTATTCCGCAGCGGTCAATTGCTGGACATGGAATATCTCACCCGTGAGGCCCACAAAAGGGGTATTGTCATTGGCTTTGACTGCAGCCATTCGGCTGGTGCTGTTCCCCATGAGCTTTCCCAATGGGGGGTGGATTTTGCCGTTTTCTGCAGCTATAAATATCTGAACGGGGGCCCCGGCAGCAGTGCTTTTCTGTACCTGAACCAGCGTCATTTTGACAAGCAGCCGTTTTTAACCGGATGGTTCGGCAATAAGAAAGAAACCCAATTCGATATGTCGTTGGATTTTGATCCGGCTGCCAGCGCCGGGGGGTGGCAAATATCTTCTCCCGGTATTCTGGGAAGCGGCCCCATTGAGGGCAGCCTGCAGCTGATCAATGAGGCCGGTATGGCCTCGATCCGCTCCAAGTCCCAGCAGATGACGGAATATTTGATCTATTTGATCGATCAACGTTTATCGGCCGAACCTTATCGTTTTAAGGTGGTTTCACCGCGGGATGCGGGGCGCAGAAGCGGGCACATTGCCATTACCCGTGATCAGGAAGCCTTCCGTATTAACGAGGCCCTCAAGAGCAAAGGTGTCGTGCCCGACTTCCGGCCGCCCAGCCTCATCCGCATTGCCCCCTCACCCCTGTACAATACCTATCAGGAAATATGGCAGGTGGTGCAATACCTGAAAGAAATCATCGACCATCAGGAGTACGGGCATTTTTCTGCCGAAAGGGGCGCGGTGTCTTAGGGATGAATCACCCTTGACTCAACCCCCATCAGGAGATTGTGATCGAGCGGCGCATTTGCTGCTCACTTTTAGGAAGGGTGATCGATAAGATCCCTTTTTCGTAATGCGCCTGGATGTTCGCCGGGTCTACCTGATCCGATAAACGGAAACTTCTGCAGAACCCGCGCATACCAAATTCATCGCGCAAAACCTTACGATGGGATTGCTTTTGCTGGCGGTCTTTTGGAGCTTCATCCTTTACTGAAACCGTAAGCAAGTCTTTATCGATTTCAAGGTCAAAGTCTGACTTTTCATAACCGGGTACGGCCAAATCAATCCTGTAATTTTTTGGGGTTTCCACGATGTTGGCAGGTGGAAGGGCTGCGTAACGGCCCTCACGGGTTGTTTCTTCCTGGAATAAGCGGTCCAGTAAATCCGATAAGGCGGTATTGTAGGACCGTTTTTCCCGGGTTGGGTTTGCGGTGTAAGTGCTTAAACGTGTCATGGCTTCTATTTTTAATTGTTTTAATTTGGATTAAATTAATATATTAATTCGGTTAGGATATAGATCAAATCCAATGCCAAAATCAAAGAAGGATTGGGCAGGGTGGAGGTTGGTGGTTGATTGTCAGGATGATGCTCTGTACCGGACGGGGTGTTTTCCTGGAGGGCAGGATTCTTCCGGATAAAGACTGCCTGAAAGGCCTGTGTGGTGTTCCAGTGCATTTTGGCCTTTTGAATGAGGCCATGAAATCATGACAATTTGGCTTCAATTGACCCCGAACGGTTGACAAGATGACATATACGCCAATGAATCAATTACCGATTCTTCTTGCTAATTTTGCAAAAAAAGACCGATGCGGATTGATATATTGACCGGATTGCCGGATTTGTTCAAAGGTCCACTGGATCAGTCCATTATACAGCGGGCCCGTGAGCGGGAGTTGGTAGAGATATACCTTCACAATTTAAGGGACTACAGCACCGATAAGCACCGAAGCATTGATGACTATGCCTTTGGTGGGGGTGCGGGGATGGTCATGTCGATTGAACCCATTGACCGGGCCATTAGCCACCTTACGGGACAGCGCCATTATGATGAGATCCTTTACACTGCCCCTGAAGGCGAAAAGTATCACCAAAAAATGGCCAATTATTTCTCGACCCTTCAAAACATCATCATCCTGTGTGGCCATTACAAAGGAGTGGATCAACGGGTACGCGAGCATTTGATCACCCGTGAAATATCCATTGGTGATTACGTGATGACCGGTGGAGAGCTGGCGGCAGCGGTTATCGTTGATACGACCGTGCGGTTGCTGCCCGGGGTGATCAACGACGAAACATCCGCCCTGACCGATTCCTTTCAGGATGACCTGCTGGCTCCCCCGGTTTATACCCGCCCGGCCGAATACAAAGGCTGGAAAGTGCCTGATGTTTTGCGCTCGGGAAATTTTCATGAAATAGAAAAATGGCGCGAACAACAATCCCTGGAACGCACCCGCAAGCACAGACCCGACTTGCTGGGTGATTCTGACCATCCTGGTGCATCCGGTGAATCAACGCCCTAGAGAAGTTTTAACTTTGATTTCTCAGGGCAGAGGCATCAACAAATCGGGGCTTCATTTTGCCTGTATGGTTAAAAAGACCAAATGTTGCGGTATGAGTACTTAATATGCTTCAGCACATGGCCATGCCACATTCCATGTATCTCAATTTACCCGAAACTTGCAGCGATCGTTCACGTATAATTCATCACTAAGAGGAATCATGGGCTGGTCCACGTACCCAATCCATTGCGCTGTTATTCAGGGTCCTGTCTCCGGAAAGGCGGTTATATTGTGACCGGGTGCCATTTGAAGGATCAGCTCTGCGTTTTCAATGAAGTATGTCGACACCCACACAGCAAATGCATCAAACCATCTTACTGATCGATGAATCGGGCCAAAACAGGGAACAGGTCGAATCCATCGGAAAAAGGCCTGGAGAATCATGGCAGGTGGTATCGGCTGGTGAACGGGAGTTCTCGCAAAAAGCCCGCAATCTCATACCCGATTACGTTTTGATCGATGCATCCTCCTATACCCCGGATCTGATTGAAGAACTTGAAAGGCTCGAGAAAGACCGCATCATCCATCATACCCCGGTTTTGTTTCTTTTTGATCCCCGGCAGAAGGAGTCGATCTGCAACCTGCTGGAATACCGTACGGCCCATTTTCTGTTGAAACCCGTTGATCCCGATGAGCTTTACCTGCGCCTGCAGGCCGCCAAAAAGTGGTATCATTACATCAAACAACTTAACCGGACCAATGAACGTTTGAGCAACTTATCTGAGGTGGCCCGCAATACCTCCAATGCCGTGGTTATCTTTCAAACCGACGGATCCATTGAGTGGGCCAACGAGGGCTTTGAACGGATGTATGGTTACACCCCTGAAGCTTACCGGCAATTGCATGACCATATTATTTTTTCCGCCCAAAGCGATCACCTCCAGGTGGTGTTGGATCATTTCAGGGGAGGCGGCGAGTCATTTAGCCTGGATCATCAAATCATTACCCGCAGTGGCCAACATAAATGGATTCAAACCACCCTGACGCCCATCCGCAATGTGTACGGTTACCTGGACAAGATGGTGGCCATCGAATCTGATGTGACCGAATTGAGGAAAGAAAAAGAAAAATCGGATAACCTGCTGCTTAATATCCTGCCTTTTGAAATTGCCGAGCAACTTAAAAAGAAAGGTGCTGCCAAATCCCGCAAATATAGAAGCGCAACGGTCATGTTTGCCGACTTCGCCAATTTTACCGGCCTTACGGAAGTCATGTCGGTGCACGATTTAATCAATGAATTGAACCGTTACGTTCAGAAATTTGATGAACTCATTGACCACCATTTTGTGGAGAAGATTAAAACCATTGGCGATGCCTATATGTGTGCCGGGGGGTTGCCCCTGAAGAATTATAGCCACCCGTTTGATGTGGTGCTGGCGGCCTTGGAGATCCGGGATTATGTAAGACAAAAAGCCGTTGAAAAACAGCGAAAAGGCGAGCATATATGGCAACTGCGCATAGGCATTCATACCGGGGAAGTGATGGCCGGGGTGATCGGTAGCAAACGTTTTGCCTATGATATCTGGGGCCGTACCGTTAACATTGCCAATGAGATGGAGGAGATGAGTGAGGTGGGGGCCATTAATGTTTCGGGTTCGACCGTGGAATACATTCAGGATTATTTTGAGCTGACCTATCGGGGGGAAATTAGGATGAAAAACACCGGCGAGCCCCTTCAAATGTATTTTGTGAACCGGTTGAAGCCTGAATTTTCAAAAGATTCGGGAGGTATTTATCCCAATCAAAAATTCCAAAAGGTTTTGGCCAAATATTAACCTTTCCGGGCTATAACCCTCCGGGCCGAATACTTTGTCTTTTCCCCTGCCTGCAACCAGCACCACGAGCCGGGGGGCATTCTTAGTTGGAGGGCAAACACAAAAAATGCTATTGGTCTGAATCCCTTAGGTTTACTTCTGTAAAGCCATGGGGGAGGAATTGTTCCACATTTTCGGCCACAATGATCTTTTCACTGCCAAACAGGATGATTTCAATGGGGGTTTGGTATCTCCTTTCACTTTCCAGGAGCACTTGCAGGCATGCCCCACATGGGGGAAACGGTTTTTTGATGGGCTCTTCACCATTGTTCGCTGCAATGGCCAGGGCAATCACGGGGGTTTGAGGATAGCGGGCATTGGCATAGAAAACAGCGGTTCGCTCGGCGCAAAGGCCTGAGGGGAAGGCCGAATTTTCCTGATTGCTGGCATGGACGATTTGCTGATTCTCCAGGCGAACCGCTGCCCCTACGAAAAAATTGCTGTAGGGAGCATAGGCCGTTGAAGCCGCTTTCCTGGCTTCATCAATGAGCTGGCTTTGCTGGCTGGTGAGTTCCTGCCGGGAGGGATATTCATAAACCGTTGAGGTGAGTTCCTTTTTCTTCATATTCCCCGTATATTTGGAAACAGATTTGCATTGTCCCTCAAAGATAAAACTTTATATTTGATCCAAACAATTACACCCCATGAATTTCCGGTATTTATTGGCTTTTTTGCTGCTTTTTGCATCTTGTTCCACCACCCAGAAATCTTTCACACCCGGTCATACCGAAGAAAGTAAGGCCTATGTTCAACAATATAAGGATTTGGCCGTTCGCGAAATGCAGCGAACCGGTATACCGGCCAGCATTACACTTGCCCAGGGCATACTGGAGTCCGATTATGGCCGCAGCCGGCTGGCCCGCCAGGCCAATAACCATTTTGGCATCAAATGCCATGATAGCTGGAGCGGGAAAAGGATCTACCATGACGACGACCGGCGGGATGAATGTTTCAGACAGTATTCAAGTGTTTATCAATCCTACCGCGATCATTCCCGCTTTTTAAAAGGTTCTCAGCGGTATGCGTTTTTATTCCGTTATGAGCGTACGGCATACAAGAAATGGGCAAGGGGATTAAAGAAAGCCGGATATGCCACAAGCCCTACTTATGCTTCCCGCCTGATTGAGTTGATTGAACGTTATGGGTTGCACCGTTTCGATAAAAACCCACGGTTGGCCTCTGCTAATGCTGCTATGAATGTTTCCACCGGAAGGAGTTCGCTTGGCGATGTGGATAATTTTACCTTTTCCCCTGGCAAACATCGCATTAGAACGCGCAACCGCATTGATTATATAGTGGTTAAAGAAGGCGATACGTTCAAAAGCCTGAACAAAGAGCTGAACCTTATACCCGGAGAGTTGAAGAAATACAATGAATTGAGCGATACTGCCTCTTTATATCCCGGGCGGATATTGTACCTTCAGCCAAAGCGAAATAAGGCTGCCAGGGGCTTTGAAACTCATAAGGTGAAAAAGGGCGATACCATGTATTCCATTTCTCAAAAATATGGCATAGAGCTCGAAGAGCTTTATGAACGCAACCGGATGGACCCCTCGGAGGAACCCCAACGCGGCGATAAAATTTGGTTGCGGGGGAAAAAACCCCGGGAAAAGGCCTCCCAATAAACCTATTTACCAGTTATTACCCGCACAGCCGCCTTTGACAGGATGTGATCATTGTTATAGATTGTTTTCCCTGTCCTCTCTGGGATTAATCGTTCTACCAACCTTCTTTAGCAGGATCTGATTGCTGGTAGCCCGTTTTTTGCAGAACCATTCATTGATGCCACCAGCGGGGGGAGGCAGTCTGCCGCCATTTTTACTGGCAGTGGTAGGCTGTGATCTCGCGGAAGCCTTTCAGGAATTCTTCCGTCGCCATTTTCTTCTTTCCTGCCTGCTGTATCTCTTTGAGGTGAATGAACCCGTCCCAGGCAGCTACCTTCAAATAGCTTTTATGATCGCTGTGCAGGCTTCCAGCCGGGTAATCGTGGGTTTTATATTCGGGCAGGCCATGGTAAACCTTCAGTGGGAAGGTCTCCGAGTTAGACAATCGGGTCCAGGCAGCCGGGTAGGGGCTTAGCCCACGAATAAAATTGTAAATGACCTGTGTGGATTGATTCCAGTTAATTTGACAATCGGCTTTATGGATTTTAGGGGCTTTTTTGGGCGGGGCATGGGAAGCGGCCAGCTCATTTTGATCGATGGCTTGATAATTGCCTGTTCGAATGGCTTCCACGGTTTCCACGACCAGTTCGCCCCCCAGTTCCATCAGCCTGTCGTGCAGGCTACCGGCGCTGTCATGGGGTTCAATGGGGGTTTTTTTCCATTTAATGACCTTCCCGGTATCGACTTTGGGATCGAGGAAGAAGGTGGTTACCCCGGTCTGGCTTTCTCCCTGCATGATGGCATGGTTGATGGGGGCTGCCCCACGGTAATCTGGCAGCAGCGATGCATGCAGGTTGAAGGTGCCGTAATGGGGAATGGTAAATATGCGCGGGGGGAGGATCTTAAAAGCCACCACCACCTGGAGCGATGGGTTGAGTTCCTCCAGTTCACGGGCAAAAGAGGGGTCGTCAAGGTGATTGGGTTGTAGAAGCCGCAACCCCCGCTGGCGGGCAAATGCCTTTACGGGCGATTCCTTTAATTTTTGTCCCCGGCCGGCCGGCTTGTCCGGATTGGTGACAACCCCCACTACATTATAGCCCTGTTCAATCAACTGTCTTAGGCTCTCCACGGCAAAATCCGGTGTGCCCATGAATATGATGCGGAATGATTCGTCGGATATCATAAAAGCAGGATTTGATGTACCCGGCAAAATTAGCCAATAAAATTCAAATTGTTAATTTTACAGGTTTGATATCAGGGGGGCAACCATATGGGTTTGAATGGAAACAGGGACTTTGTCCGTTTTCTGGACTGGTTGTTGGCCATCAAAGCAATAGTTGCCTGACCTTGGACAGATATTATATAATACCTCTGTTGGTTGGTCGACAGGCACAATGTCGACACCTATGAGGCTCGAGCAGTATGATGAAAAGATTCAGCATAAACCCATTCGGTATGAAACGATTTAACTGGACCATTTTTATAAGTTTTAACCTGTTTTTCACTTTTTTACTGATGGCCTTATCCGGCATCATTCTCTATTTTAAGCCTGAAGGAACCATAGCCCGGTGGCTGGACTGGGATATTCTTTGGCTTGATAAGTCAGGCTGGGAATCATTACACACGGTTTTTTCTTTTTTATTCATGGCTTTTGCGCTCTTCCATATATTAAAGATTCATTTATTTAATCTGCGGGTTTATTTTTTAAAGTTCAGGTCCCGCGACAAAGCCCGTGAGTTATATTTATCCTTGATGATCACCGTCTTATTTACTGTGGGGACGGTGATGATGCTGCCCCCGTTTCACTCGATTTATCAGGGCGGCAATCATCTTTCAGCGCTGTGGAAGAACCGGGTAGAAGTGGCCGATCAGGGGGTATCCCCGCGGATATCCCTGGAAAAAGCGGCAGCTGGAATGGGGATGAATGGTGAAGCACTGGCAGGCTGGATTGACCGGCAGGAGGATCTGGAGGATCTCTCGCCGGAGGCTTCGCTTATGGCCAATGCCAGGGGCAATGATGTGACCCCCTATGGGCTTTATCAGCGGTTGAAGCGGGAGGCCGTCGGCAGGGATCGTAGTCAACGCCTCTATGGGTCTATTACCCTGGAAGAGCTGGGCCTGATTTTGGAGGTGCCTTCCTCCCGGATACAGGCTTTTTTACGCCACCAATATGATTTGCACGAGGTGGCCCCCAGCTCCGATCTCCTGGAGCTTTCCAGAAGAGCCGATCAAAAGCCCGCGGAATTGAAAAAAGCTATTGTGGAAGGCTTGAGCGGCAGATCCTGACCCCAACAACGCAAAAAGCCAGTTTTTATCTGCCTGCGGGTCCACCCTTTTTCGGAGGGGTGCCCGCTTTTAACCGTCTGAGGGTTTACCCTTTTTCTGTTGAGTCTCAGCTATTGTCGTGGGAAGAACGGGAAGAAGGGTTGAGGGATTCTTCTTCCTCCTTTTGGCGCCGCATCTTTTCAATGTCTTCTTTGGGGTTCACCAGTTCAAGGCTATGGCCCATCTTGAGTTTTTTGGTTTCCAGGTAGAACCGATTGTGCTTGTTGGGGGTGACTTCCAGGGGGATGTTTTCGACGACTTCCAGACCATAGCCTTCCAGGCCCTTTCTTTTGACCGGGTTGTTGGTCAGCAACCTGATTTTACCCAGGCCCAGCTCGCTAAGGATGTTGGCGCCTACGCCATAATCCCTTTCATCTTCTTCAAAACCCAGGTCCAGGTTGGCCTCAACCGTGTCCCTTCCCTGTTCCTGCAGTTTGTAGGCCTTTATTTTGTTGAAAAGCCCAATCCCGCGACCTTCCTGATTCATGTACACCAATACGCCCCGTCCTTCCTGATCAATCATTGTCATGGCTTTATGCAGCTGGGGACCACAGTCACAACGTTTGGAACCAAAGATATCGCCGGTCACACAGGATGAATGAACCCGCACCAGCACCGGGTCATCCTTGGTCCATGTGCCCTTAACCAGGGCAATATGCTCCACCCCATTGGATTTCTGTTTGAAGGGGATCAGTTCAAAGTCACCGTATTCGGTGGGCAGCTTCACCCTTACCCCGCGTTCAATGAGGCTCTCCTGTCGTATGCGGTAAGCAATCAGATCTTCGATGGAAACGATCTTGAGGTCGAATTGATCGGCAATTTCAAAAAGCTCCGGCAAGCGGGCCATGCTTCCATCATCATTCATGATCTCGACCAGGGCGCCCCCGGGCCTTAATCCGGCCAGGCGGGTGAAGTCGACCACCGCTTCGGTATGGCCGGCCCTTCTTAATACCCCTTTTTGCTTGGCTTTTAGCGGGAAAACATGGCCGGGACGACCCAAATCTTCCGGGGCCGTATCCGGATCAACCAACGATTTGATGGTCTTGGCCCGATCTGAGGCGGAGATGCCGGTGGTACACCCATGCCCGATCAAGTCAACCGAGACAGTGAAGGGGGTCTCATGCAGGGAAGTATTCTTGCCCACCATCAGCTCCAAATCCAATTCTTCACATCGGGATTCAGGTAATGGCGCACATATCAGCCCCCTTCCATATTTGGCCATGAAGTTGACAATCTCAGGGGTGATCTTTTCTCCGGCTACGATGAAATCTCCTTCATTTTCCCGGTCTTCATCGTCTACCACAATCACTACCTGCCCGGCTTGGATGTCTTCAATGGCTTCTTCTATGCTGTTGAGTTGATGCTCGAGTTGTTGCCGCTGATTCGCCATAAAGCACGAAGTATAATGGAATATTTCTATTTCTGTTATGTTGCAAAAGTATATAAACTGACAAAAATAGCCTAATGAATGTTTATAAACTGATTAAATTGCCCCACGAATGGTTTTCTAAATTATGATTGCTCATTTTTACCGGCGGTGCCTTTTTTTGGGCCGATCCGCCCCAGGAGTTTCCTGATAAATTTCAGGTAGGTTTCCGGGCTCAGGATCACTGAGTCATTGGTTGCTTTGTAGGTCAAAAAGATGCCGATGGGCAGAAAGATAAGCGAAGACAGCCACATGCCCAGGTAGGCCGGGAGAATGCCTTTTTCGACAAAATTTTCGCCGGTGATCGATAGGATATAATATATGATGAACATCACCACCGAGATAACCAAGGGGGTGCCCAGGCCTCCCTTTCGGATGATCGAACCCAGGGGGGCTCCGATAAAGAAAAAGATAAGACAGGCAAAAGCGAGGGTGAATTTTTTGTGCCAGTGGATCTGGTGTTTGTAGATGTTTTTTTCCCGGTTTTCAAAGATTCGCCGTGAATTGGAGATGGATTTGTTGTTGCGCCGGGCATTGTCCAGGGCATTTCGTAATATGGCCAGTTTGGCATCGGCCGGGAGGGTATCATACAGTCTTTTCATATTAAACTGTTCAGGTTGGCCAACTGTTGAATCACGGTGGTATGCTGGGGTGTCTTTCCGATGTTTGAGGGTACCGCTCGGATGTTTGAGGAGGATTCTGGGGCTTAGGAAGGAATCTTTTGGGTATTCGAGCGGGATATTTGGTTTTTCGGGGCCACCGGATCCATAAGGCCAGAGAGAATATGTGGCCATTGTCTGGGGGTTGACCCGGCCGGGATAATCGCCCTGGATGGTTGGGTTTGCGGAATCTATCATGAGGGGAGCGGGCAGCTCGGTATAAACCCCTTTACCACGGGCCTTTTGTTGTTTAACACTGCCGGCCCGGCCTTTTAGGGTGTTTCCCTCCCGGTTAGCCGCCCCCTGGTTAGGCACCCCGCTCGCTTTGGGTGCTTTGTTCGGGGATTCCAGGTTCCCGGATGTGTTTTTGTCTGAATCAGACTGCCGGGAACTTGGGGACTTCGATGTCGGATGGCCCGATTGCCGCTCTGCGGATGGGGTGTTTCCCTGGGAGGGCTTATTTTTTGCCCCCTGGTTTGGCGAATCCGGCCGACCCCCGCGACGCTGGCTCAGAGAAAAGTTCTTCTCAAGCTTGTCGGCCAGCTCATTGGCTTTGGCATCGTACACTTTCCGCAGGGAATCGACGTTGTGTTGGAGCTGATTGATCTTCAGCATCTGATAATTGTCCTTGAAGAGTTGTTCATCGGTTCGGGTGAAATTGAAACCCGACAGGTCCAGCAACAAGGTTTCCTTATCGAATTTTCTGACCTGGTGGGGATATTGTTTGGGCTCGTTCCGCGAACGCTTGTCGCTTTCTTCCATCTCTTTGTATGTTTGCCCGTTATAGAGTTCCACCAGCAAACGGGTCTCATCATTGGTCATCCGGATGTAACCCGAATCGGCCATGGTCACTTCAGCATTGCCCTTCTCCTTGCTATGTTGGTAGATCATGATTTCTTCCAACAGGTTGGTTTGATGGTTCTTTTTGCCTACTTTGATGCTGTAACCTTCAATATCATTGTAAAAAATTCCTTCCCGGATTTGGAATTCCTGCCTTTGCCGTTTGATGTCGTATAGCAAAGACCCTGCTTTCAGGTTGGCATAGGGAATGACATGGTTGGAATAGAAAAAGGCGGCGATGCTCAACATGGAAATTACAATGATCAAAGGCCGCATGAACTGCTGGAGAGATATACCGGAGGATTTTATGGCAGTGAGTTCGAGGTTTTCCCCCAGATTGCCAAAGGTCATGATGGAAGACAGCAATACCGCAAGAGGCAGGGCCAGGGGAACCAGGGTGGCGGAAGCATAGATCAACAACTCCAGGATAATGTCGAAATCCAACCCTTTGCCTACCAAATCGTCAATGCGTTTCCAGAGAAACTGCATGATCAATATGAACAGGGCAACAAAAAAAGTAGCAACAAGGGGTTTGGAAAATTCCTTGAGCAATAATTTATGTAGTCGTTTCAATCGCTTCTCCTATCATTTATTCCTCTAAAAACGCACACAAAAATAAGTTATTTTTAAGGGATCCGGCAAGGGAAGGGGGAAAAATCAATACCCCCCGGGGCCAGCTTCACCTTGGATATGCGGGTGTCTCAAACATCAGGAAACCCCCAGGGCCAGCTTCAGGTTGGATATCTGGGTGTCCCAGAGTTCGATGGCATCATCTTTTTCCTCACTATGGACAAAATCTGTGATGATCAGGGCCACATCCCCGGTAAGTTCATCTTTGGCAATCTTAAATTCAAAAAAACTCTGGTTGTCTGGCTCATCAATCCATTGAAACCGGATATACTGATTCTTCTTCCGATTCAGTAATCTGGCCTGTTGCTCGGATTCGGTCCATTTAAACTTGAATACATCATCTTCTACATAGATGTCGTCGGCAAACCATTCTGCCAGTCCTCCGGGCGTACTTAATCGGGAAAATAAAATACCGGGTGATACATTTACCGAATATTCGAGTTCTAATTTTTCTTTCATGCTTTGGCCTGAGGTTTATGAATTGTCTTTCAGAAAAAAATAGTTATTAAACATGGCGTTCAAAATGATCGACCTTTTTCTTTTGGCAGTGGGGGATGTTTTTATAGTTTCCTCATATTGGGATCATAATAGAGGCTCTGTATTCCGTTTGGTTCACCGCTCATGCAATTTATAAAAATCCATTAAAATTTTATAATTATTTCTATAAAATATTATATTTGCACACCTGAAACAACGGCGAGATAGCTCAGGTGGTTAGAGCGCAGCATTCATAATGCTGAGGTCGTGAGTTCGATCCTCACTCTCGCTACGTAAAAAAACCCGCTGGCTCACCGGCGGGTTTTTTTAGCTTACCACTTCCCATCAATGGAGTTACCGGCGATTGGTTAAAGTCTCTCAAGATAGTTTTTTAGATTTCCACTTCCCATCGGTGTTATTTTTCTGAATCAAGGGTTTTATTGACCTTTTTCATGTGCCTGCGGAATTTACTGAAACTGCTTTTGGTAGAGAGGATGTACTGATAAACTGTATTCATCAGGCCTTCGTTGATGTTGCGTTTACGTTTGGGGACTTCTTTAATGGCATGAATGAATTTTTGATTGGAGGAAGTGGTACGCATCATGCCGCGGAAGTAATAGAAGAAGTAGTGGGTATTTTCGTCGGGGGTGAGGTAAATGTAGAGTTTATCACCAAATTTTTGCTTCACGATTTCGATAAATCCGTCCATTTTTTTGTGGACAGGTTGGCCGTTGATCAGGGCGAGTTTGATGTTATCGCGGGCGATGAAGGAATTGGTTTCGGTGTTCCATCTAAAGCGGAGGTTAGAGAACAGCAGGGTTTGCCTCAGGGGTTCGGGTATGGGTTTGTCGGCAGCGGCCAGGGAGTCGTGGGCGGTGGTGGTTTTGAAATATTGATTGGCAGCTTGATGACCGGCTATTCGGTAGAGGTTTTCCCGGTAGGTTTCGGATTGGGGTTGATAGGAAGGCAGGTTGCTGCGGTTGTTCAGGTCGCGGGCCATGGAATCGAGGGCGCCGGAGCTGAAGAGGAAGTCAACGGGCATGGTCACATTCATAGACACCTTATTTTTGGCCAAATCGTGTTTCAGGTTTCCGGTAGGCTGAATGGTAAGTTTTCCGTAATCCACCCCGGGGTTCATTTTTCCCTGGGCCAGGTATGAACAGCTTTTTCTTTGCAGGCGGATCAGGGGGCTCAGGCTGTCGTTGCCGTTCAGGCGGGCCCGTGGGGCTATTTCGTAGGCTTGTTGGTTGGGATTAAAATCGACCCGGCCGTGGGCCCCGATGATTTGGTCGTCGCTGGGATCCTTACGTGGGGTCAGGAACGAGGAATAGACATGGGTGGAGTCAATGGTCAGGTAGCTGCCGGTGAAGAGTTTGTTGCCTTTGGGGTCGTTATTTTTTCGGGCCACCGGGATGGTTACATTGGCCGGGTTAATGACCGATTCAAACTGAACATACCGGGGGCTGATGGGCGAACATTGATGGCGTATCCGCGCATTGCCTGAAAAATGCAGCAGCCTGCGGGTGGCATTCAGGTGGACTTCCCCGGCATATCTGAAATAAGGACTTAGCTGGAAACTGTCTTTGCGGGCGATCTGGCCCTGAGCAGTGGTATGGAGGGAATCATTGACCCCTATTTGGCTGAAATGGACGATTTGTTCGGGTTGTTGGGGTGATTTGTAGCGATAGTTGCCGCTTCCCTGGTAATCATAGCGGCTGTTGACCTTGAGTTGAGCGTCAAATATTGTATGGCTCATTTGACTGGTATCTCCGGCAATCAGTTCGGCATTGCGCAGGGTGTCCATCCTGGCCTGTTTTCTGATTCGAAGGGTTTGCTGGTCGGGAAATATCCGGGCATCGGCCACGTTCATGTATTGCACTTCTTTGGTTATCAGCGATGTATCGGCAAGTCGGAAAATGGCTTTCGGCGAGGTGAACCGCAGGGAATCCTGGCCTTTATGGGTGGACAGGAACAGGGCTCCATCGTAGTCAGCTTCTTTGAGGCTGTCCAGAACGCCGCCGGTGGTGGTTTCGGGGGTTGATTCCATCTCCAGGCGGTCTTGCTCCATTTGCCATACGAAGGCATCCAGGTAAGCCTGGTAAAGGTTCTGGGGGAAGGCGGTCCGGGTAAAACGTCCTACGCTGCTGAAGCGGGCCGTCCCGTAGTTGTAATCCACATGCGCATTGAGGGTATCGGCCCGGAAGGCCACGGCATTGCGGTTGAGCGTGCGGAGCCTGAAGTTGGCCGTGTCCGCATCAAAGGAGTGTGCTTCCCAGGCAAAATGGTCCGATTCAAGGGTGGCCTTTTTCATATCCATCATCCCCTTTCCAGTTAATCCGGTGGGCGATAGGTTAAGATAGCCTTCCATGTTTGATTTGCCCCCGTACATGGAGAATGGTTGAGCAGCCTGCCATATGTGCATGTTGTCGCGGTGCGGATACCATTTGATCCGGGATTTTTTCGTCTTGACCCGGGGATATTCAATGCCCGTTGTTTTTTGAGCAATATGGAAACCGTTGGTATGGACGCTGGTCGAATCGGGAAAAAACAATACGCTGTCGGTGCGGGCTTGTGCCGTGAGATAGTTCAGCCTGCCCTGGCCCCTTAACCCCTGATTGCTCATATCGATTTGGCGGTGGTAGGTACCCTTGCCTTCATATAAGGGCATGCCTTTGTCGCTGGTGGTCTTGGTGAAGCCCAGGGAATTGTCAGGGCGCAATTCCAAAGTATCTTCAAAGGGTGGAAAGATATCAGCCGAGTGAAAATTGCCGGCAAACTTCATGCTGGCTGGATTAAAATTATCCAGACTGTCCATGGTGAAGGGGTAAAGCTCAAAGTAGAAGTTTTTGCGTTTGTAAGGGCCGTTGAACAGATGGTCGTAATAGACGTAGGACTTTTCCTTTGCTTCAAAGTAGGGGTATTTGGGAAATTTCATCTTGCCCGATTTGTTGTTGGGGTGGTCAATATGCAAAATCCCCTTCAGGTCGCTTACGGTGTTTTCTACGTGGGCCAGGATTTTTTGGCCGAACTGGTTTTTTTCATCGGTTTGGTATTTCAGCTGCAGGGAATCGATTTGTTTCATATGGATGGTGAAGTCCCGGTAATCGAAGCTCAGGCTGTCGCCGAAAAAGGTGAACAGCCCGGCTTCGACCACCCCGTCGAAGGTAAAGTTGCGGTTTTTCTTCATGGTGATGCCCTGATGGTCGGGATAAAGCACCACGTTTTGGGAATCACTGACAAAGGTTTTGCCCACCCCGTTGATGTGCATTTTCATGGATGAAAGGTTGAGTATGGCATTGTGTTCAGAAGCAGAGGTGGTCGAGGAGTTGATTCGAAGCACGTCGTAATCAATTTTTCCGATGCGCGATTGGATATAATCGAACAGCTTGTCGTTAATGGTCACCGTGTCGGCTTCCAAATCGTAGAAGATGAACCCGTCCTGGGCCAGGTACATCAGCCGCTGACGTACCTGGAAAGGGGGAAGCCTGAGGTAGCTGGCAAATGCACCGGCGTCAAACTTCCGGTGGTCAACTTTGTTGTGGTAGTTGCGAATGGCAATCAGCGGATGCACCCGGTCGCGCATCCCGATTTGCCTCCATCTCTCGAGGGTAAAGTAATTCATTGAGGTGAAAGTGGCCTGGCCCATGGAAGCGTTGCGGCTGTGGGTGAAGTAAATCTTATCTTTTTTGGTATTCCACAGCAGGCGGTCAAAATTCATGGAAACCTGGTGATAGGTATTGTAATAGACGCTTTTGGAGAGGATGTTGTCATTGGGCAGCAATTCAATTTCCTGGCGACTCACGTCATAATGGAATGAAAGGCCGGTATGATAGATCGAGTCGTTTTTCAGGTGGATGGTCACCTCAGCCTTCCGCGAGAGGGCCTGTTTTTGGTCAAACATGAAAATCTGCGAACGCACCGTCATAAAGTCTTCGCCATGGCGGTGGATCTTAAGGGTGGCCTCCTGGCCTTTACCGCCGCTTCCCCTGAACTGGGCCCCCATCATTTTGAATCCCCCCTTATAATCCATGTTTTCATAAATGTTGGAGATTTGAAAGATCTTTTTGTAAGAGCGAAAGAGGGGATAGGTTGCATCTTTTGTTTTTCTCACCGATTGAAGCTTATCGTGCAGCTGGCCCCGCACCGGCTGGTCAAAATAGAGGTTGTTGATGTACTTGACCGAGTCGGCCTTGTATTCGGCCCGGGTCAGGTCAATCTCGTAGCCATTGAGTTGGGCCCGCATCTGGTTTCTGGAGTAGCCCACCCGTTGCCAGGTTACTTCTCCACCGTGGCCTTCCCAATGCCGGCGAAAAGGGTAATAGGTGCCGGAGGTCTGATGAATTTGAATGCTGTCGTCGCGGTGGCGGCATTTCAAAAGGGTCTGGGGATAAATGATTTTGAGGGTGGTATCGTAAGTAAAACGATAATCGCGACTGGGGGCATACCAGTTGCGTATCCTGGAGAGATAAAGGCCCCTGGACTGGATGAAGCCCAGGGTGAACTCAAAGTATTCATCGATCTCTTTGATTTGATGCGCTCCCTGGTGGAAAAGGTGGTTGAAACCTTTCATCCAGGTCTCAAAATGCAGGGAATCGAAACGGGTGCCTTGCATGGTGCGCATCAAACGGATCATCGTGGTAAAATGGGGCTGGCGGTTGGCATTTTGCTGGAGCAAGGCATTGGAAATGCGAACGATGCTGTCTCTTTTGGCGGGTTTGTATTGACCGGTTTCCCATTCGCTGACAAAAGCCTCCAGGTTTTGGGCCTGCTCATCGCTGATGCGGTTTTCAAGGTAATCGTTCAGGGTTTGAATGTATTCGGCTGAATCCCTCGGGAAGGAGTCGATGACCTGCCCGCGGGATAAGACCGGGGCAAGAAGCAAGAAAACAAGCAACAGGTGTTGGAATCGCAAAAGGCGGGCTTTCCGTTTCATAGAGAAGCTATACTTTGGATGCACTGCATTTTTAGGTTGGATCAAAAACATGAACCCGTTGAAATATCCTGCCGGCATTTATTTTGATGCTTCATATCGGGTTGGTTCATGGGACGAAGGTTCAATCAATGCTTATCAGAATTTTCTTCTGATTCTTTTTCATACACCAGGGCTACCCATTCCTCCATATTTTTTTGACCGGTATAGTGTAACCGTTGGCCCCGGGCTGCTTCCCTGACTTTTTCAATGTCCTGCTGATAAATGCCGCTGAGGATGAGTTGCCCGCCGGGATTCAAAGCCCGGGTGTAATCGGGCATATCCTGCAAGAGGATGTTCAGGTTGATGTTGGCCAGGATCAGATCAAATCCTTTCTCCTTGAGGCTGTTGATGGTGCCCTGAATAACAGTGATGTTGTCGCCTCGGTTGATCCGCACATTTTCCAGGGCATTCTGGTAGGCCCATTCGTTGTTGTCAACGGCCCAGACTTTTAGGGCCCCCTTTTGGGAAGCAACGATGGAGAGGATGGCTGTACCGGAGCCTATATCCAGCACATTCAACCCCTTCAGATCCAGCTCTAACAGCCATTCGATCATGAGATGGGTGGTGGGGTGATGGCCTGTGCCAAACGACATTTTCGGATCAATGACCACCTCATAGGGATACTGCCCGGAAGGTTCATGGAACGAGGCCCGTATCAGACACTGGCCGGCCACCACGACCGGCTGGAAATTTTTTTCCCATTCGCTGTTCCAGTTTTTATCACCAATAACCTGGTACTGCCATTCCATGGTATTTGGAAACATTGCGTTGATGGGCAGCTCGTTGATGGCAGCCACGTCAAAGTAAGACTCCGGTATATAGGCTTTCAAACCACTGGCCGTATCCATAAAACTCTGGTAGCCCACCTCTGAAAGCTGGGCTACCAGAATATCTGCGATGTTTTGGCGCTGTTGTTTATCCGCATGGATGATACAATGGAGCTCTACTGTTCTCATCGGATTTATAATGTGAAGGATTGGCTGATTTGTATAAAATCGCGTGATTTGAGTGAAGCCCCGCCAATGAGCCCCCCGTCAATGTCGGGCTGGGCAAAGAGATCTTCGGCATTCGATGGTTTACAACTTCCCCCGTATAGAATCGCCGTATTGTTGGCGGCTTTGCTGGAGTAGTTCTCTTCTATTTTTTCACGGATGAAGCGGTGCATCTGCTGGGCCTGGTCCGGTGTGGCTGTTTTGCCCGTACCAATGGCCCATACTGGTTCATAGGCAATGATGATCCGGCCAAAATCTTCAGCACTCAATTGAAAAACCGACTTTTCCAGTTGTTCGGCCACCACTGAAAAATACTGGTCGGCTTCCCTTTGTTCAAGCTTTTCGCCAACACAAACAATCGGGAACAGATCATTCCGTAGGGCTTGTTCGATTTTTTGATACACCACCTGGTCGGTTTCCTGGTAATAGCTCCTGCGTTCACTGTGACCGATGATCACATATTGTGCCCCGGTCGAACGAACCATCTCTGCAGAAACTTCACCGGTAAAAGCTCCTTTCTCTTCAGTGGCACAGTTCTGGGCTGCCAGTTTAAGCCGGGTGTCAGCGATCGTACGCCCGATATCGGCCAGGTGAATGAATGGAGGGGCCACAATCACATTGACCGGTTCGGGGATTTCCCCCTGAAGGGCTTTGATCGACTCGGCCAGTTCCCTGCCTTGTTGCAGGTCATTGTTCATTTTCCAGTTTCCGGCGACTATTTTTGGTCTCATAAGGATATTGTTTTGGTGATTGAACTGCTAAAATAAGAAATATTGAGCACAAAACATGGGGGGGGTGGCGGGAAACCGGGCGGGTTTTCAGCCCAGCCGCACCCTGGGGTCTAGCAGGGCATAGGTCAGGTCAACCAGCACGTTGATGATGATAAACATCACTGAGATGGTCAATACGACCCCCATGACCACCGGCAGGTCATACTTGTTGAGGGCATCAACAATGACGTATCCCAGGCCTTTCCATCCGAAAATGTATTCGACAAAGACAATGCCAGCCATGAGGCTGGCAAACCAGCCGGAGATGGCCGTTATGACGGGATTAAGGGAATTGCGCAGGGCGTGGCGAAAAAGGACCCTGGGAAAAGCCAGTCCTTTGGCATGGGCCGTACGGATGTAATCCCGCGAGAGGACATCGAGCATCGAGTTGCGGGAGAGCTGAATGACGATGGCCAGTGGCCGGATGCCCAGGGTTAGGGCCGGAAGAATCAGGTTCTTTAACCTCAGGTGCACCCCCCTCCCGAAATCGTCCACTTCATAAAGGTTGCCCGTTAGATTGAGGCCGGTGACATCGCCCAGCTTGAAGGCAAAAAACCATCCGATCAGAATGGCGGCAAAAAACGAAGGCAAAGACATGCCAAAGGCCGAAAAGAAGATGCTAAGCCGGTCAAAAAGGGTATCCTTGTATATGGCCGCCAGGATCCCCAGGAATATGCCCACCAGGGATGCAAAAATGATGGAGGAAAAGGCCAGAATAAAAGTGTTGGGAAGGGTTTGTCCAATGATCCCGGCCACTTGCTTCCTGCTTTGGTAGGATCGGCGCAAATAGGGTGACTTGAGGATCAGCGAGTTGTTTTTGCCCTTGATCAGCCTGGTGTAGGGAGCATATTTGTCCGGATCCAGGTAGAAGTAGTCGGAAGGCTCGTGGGAATGATAACTTACCGGCGACAGGTCATTCAGGTATTTAAGGTATTGGAGGCCCTTGGAACGATTCAGCCCCAGGTCTTTGCGTATGGCCTGTATCGAGGCCACGTCCGACCGCTGGCCCATCAGCATACGGGCCGGATCGCCCGGCAATACATTGAAAAGCACGAAAACCAGCGTGGCAACCCCCCAAAGGATGAGTATGGCGTAAAGGATTCTTTTGATGAAATATTGGGCCACCGTTACCAGTTTTTAGGTTGTTATGACGGAAGTTCTTCCCGCTCATTGCCGGTTTGGCCGGGTTGGGATTTTTTCTCCCTGCCTTTGATATCCATTTCCCGGAGAAAATCTGTTTTGATCTCTTCCGGCGAGGGCACATCATTGTTGTGCCATTTGCCCATCACGACCCCCTCTTTGATGAGCATTAAACCAGGATTTGCACGGATAATGGTTTTTAGGGTGATCTCATCGGTATGGTAAAAGGGAAAGCGCACCCCGGTCTTTTCTTTAAACCGCATGATGTCTTCCTTCAGGGAAGAGGTCAGTGCAATAAAGCTGCAATGGTTGTTTTCACGGCAGAAACCACTCAGCCGCCGGATCTCTTCCATCTCTGAGCGATCGGCTTTTTTTAGATCATAGGAGATGAACAAGAAGGTATAGTCCTGCTTGTCCAGTACAATATCGGTGATGTCGCTGCCATCAAGGGTGGTGATGGAGAAGCCGCTGATAGGGGGGGTATACCCCTCGCTTATCTTGACGTTTTTGGTCTCAACCCACTGCCAGGTGGAATCGGGCAGGCTGTCCATGGTGAATTCACGTATTTCTCCTTCCTTTTTATATTTTAATATGGTTTTATATTCAGGTTGGGGGGCGTCTTCGGGGATCTTCATCTTTTCAGGGATATTGGCACCCACCTCATAGGGGCGGAAGTCAATGATGGGCAGATGGAAGTAGCTGTAAAGGGTGAAAGCCAGGATGATCACTACGGTGCTGACGGTGAGCCCCAGTTCCTGAACCCGGCTGTATGGTGTTTGAAAATGATGGCGCTGCAGGAAAATGAAGACGACAAAAACCATGATCACTGCATTCTTCCAAAATGTTTGCCAGTTGGTCATTACAATGGCATCCCCAAAACACCCGCAGTCATGCACCGGATTTTCAAAAGCCAGGTAAAGGGTCAGCAAGGTGAAAAATCCCATGAAGATCAGCACAACCCACGAGGTGATGCGGGTTCTGATGTTTAATATCAGCACCGCCCCCAGTACAAATTCAAACGTGCTCAAAAGTATGCCCAGCGGCAGGGCCATTGGATCCAGAAACTCCAGTCCGAAAGCGGTAAAATAATCGTTGAACTTGTAGGCCGAACCAAGCGGATCGATCCCCTTTACAAATCCGGAAAAAATCAATACCGCACCTACTATAAACCGGCTGATCGTGCGCAGGGTCTTCATCCAATATGCTTTTTGTGATTTTGGATCCTCAAATATATAAAATCTGGCTTCTAAAAACGCGATGCATGTCAATAAAGAATGGCCCTTTTGATATGAGGTGTTTTTTGCAAGAAAGATGATGCTTCCGGGAAGGATATGGCTTTAGGGTAAGGTATTTTTTTCTGAGAAAGATTCCCCGGAGGAGGTTTTTATTGGTGCTGTCACAGAAAATACTATTTTTGCACCTTTGAAAAATCAACCCGGGCTAATGAAAGATCAATCGGCATGAAAGATTATAACGCGGGTATGCCTTTTCATTTCAGATTTTCTGTGATAATCACAGATTGGGGATTGGAAAATTAATTTTGAGGACCATATGAGTTTTGAGGGAGAAATAGACCGAAGAAGAACTTTTGCCATCGTGAGCCATCCTGATGCAGGAAAGACAACCTTAACCGAGAAATTCCTGCTTTTCGGGGGTGCCATTAATGTGGCGGGGGCCGTTAAATCGAACAAGATCAAAAAGACGGCCACCTCGGATTTT
>Ga0207714_1000338_pt1 | contig 32432 bp, 32 predicted proteins | sample PonA232FremontCA_2_FD_187270 | JGI IMG/M metagenome (GOLD analysis project Ga0207714, IMG submission 187270) | Marine sediment microbial community from Fremont, CA, USA - Pond A23 Sediment 2 (SPAdes) | ecosystem: Environmental > Aquatic > Marine > Unclassified | place: USA: Fremont, California...
GATCGCCCTATAGCGACCCAGCTTCTGGATTACGCCGATGAAATTGCCTCGTTGTGTCCCGGTAATAAGCTGCGTCGCGGCGCGGCGTCATGTAGCCGTTGGCCGCAAGGTCGTCGTCATACGTGCCCACTCTTCAGGAAGTTAGAGCAAAATTCACGATGCAAGCCGGTTCGGCTTTCATCGATTGTGCTCTAGGGCCTGTTGGGGTTCATCTCAACTGTAGCGTTGCTGCGGCGAGATGGATCATGGCGTTAAAGCTGGTGTCTGTTTTGTCGGAGCGGACGGCCACGCGTTTGAACTCCTTGAGCTGGCAAAAGAAGTTCTCGATCAGGTGGCGCCAGGTGTAGATCGAGGCATCGATCCGGCGCGGCGCCCGGCGCTGCGGGCGCTGAGAGATCACGATCTCGGCGTCTCGGGCGATCAGGTCGTCGATGATCCAATTCGAATCGAACGCCTTGTCGGCGATCAGGCCGCCGAAGGACAGGCCGTCGAGCAGCGGGGCGACGCCGAGGGGCTCACCGCGATGGCCGGGCAGGAGCTGGAAGCGGACCAGATTGCCCAGGGCGTCGGTCAGCGCGACGATCTTTGTGGTCCATCCGCCGCGCGAGGCGCCGATGGCCTGACGTTGAGTCCCCCTTTTGCGCCGTGTCCGTGGCGATGGACTGGAACGATGGTGCCGTCGACCATGGCGTATTCCATGTCGGGATCGTCCGAGACCGCCTGAAACATCTGCTCGAACACGCCGGCCTTGGCCCACGACCGGAACCGGTCGTAGACCGAGTTCCAGTGCCCGAACTCGGCGGGCAGGTCGCGCCATTGACAGCCCGTGCGCGCGATCCAGAGAACCGCCTCGACGAAACGCCGATTGTCCCCGGTGCGCCCGGGATCCTCGGGCTTGCCCTTGCAGTAGGGCGCCATCTTTTGCCACTGTACGTCGGTCAGAACGTAGCGAGCCATGCCAAACTCCCATTTTGGGAGTTTGAATCACATCAACGCCAACAACGAAATCCCCCTGAACCCCAACAGACCCTAGGCCTCCACGCGTTCGGCTGTCCGCCGGGTGAGGATAATCGCCGAGACGCCGATCACCACGGCCGTCATGATGTAGGGCACGGCCCAGTGGTTCGTCGTCCACACCGCGATGCCCCAGGAGGCCGCGAGCGCGGCAACGGCTGTGGCCTTGGCCCGGCGCGTGATGGCGCCGTGCTCGTACCAACGGCGCAGGGCCGGGCCGAAGCGCGGATGGTCGAGCAGGCGCTGGCGGAGTTCCGGGGAGGCCCGGGTGTAGGCCCAGCACGCCACGAGCAGCAGCGGCGTGGTGGGTAGCAGCGGCAGGAACGCCCCGGTGACGCCCAGCGCCGTTGCGGTATGGCCCAGGCCCAGCCACAGCCAGCGTGCGCGCCGTGACCGTGACGTGCCGGGAGCCGCTTGCGCACGCGATACCTGCATGCTGGATACCCTTGTGTCCCGCGTTCGGCCCACCGCCGCGTCAGCCGAACACACGCTTGAGCAAATCGGTGGTGCGCTTGGCCGGGTTCTGCCGGATCGCGGCTTCCTCTTTCGCCATGTAGTGGAAGATGCCCGAAAGGGCGCCGTCCAGGCCGTGGTCGACCAGCCGATCCTGGGCATTGCCCTTCATGCGTTTGGCGAAAGGCACCTGCTGATAGCTCTGCAGCGTCCGGTCGAGCGTGCGCATCGCGCCCGTCTCGGCAAGATGTCGGTCGACCACGGGGCGGAAGGTTTTGCGCAACTCGGGGGACATGGTCCGGCGGAAATACTGTGTGGCCGCGTCGTCCGGTCCGTTGAGGATGCGCTTGGCATCTTTGAGGGTCATCGCCGCGATGGAATCGGCGAAGATGCGTTCCGCTTCCGGCGCGGCCGCTTCCGCGGCGCGGTTGAGTTGCGTCTCGAGGTCCGTGAGAAGCCCCGCCGCGCCGACCGTTTGGAGCACACCCTGCGCCTGCGCCAGATAACCGGGCAGGGGAATGTGAATCGCCGAATCCTGGAGGTAGCCGCCCGCCTGGCCGACCTGATCCACCACGCGTCCGCTGGCGACGCGCAGCGCCTCCTTCAGCCCCTTGGTGACCTCGGTGCCGGAGAGGCCGCTTGCGCCGCCATCAGCGCCGGTGACCGACTCCAGCGCCTCCTTGCCCTTGCTCAGCCAGTCGGCGCGGGCGGCAGGCGCGAGAGTCAGCGCACCAAAACCGCCGAGCACCACCGCGCGGCGGCTCATCCGCCGGGAGACCTTGTCCTGTTCCATGCCCGGAGATCTGGCACGTCCGGCGTGGCGCGTCCATGACCCGAAGGGCGTGCTCATCGCGCCGCGCGGAAGGGGTGCGGATTGGGATGGGTGAACGCCGCCTCGGCAAGCCGATCCGCGGCCACGGCCGTGGGTTCCCCGGTGCGTCCGGCGCGCTCGAAAATGTCCATGAGGGTATCGTAGATGCGTCCGACGTGAGCGAACGCCTGTGTGCGGTCGTAGTCGGGGCCCTCGTGGCTGATGTGGATGACGCCGCCGGCGTTCACGACATAGTCGGGGGCGTAGAGGATGCCCCGGTCGCGCAGGGCCGGACCGTGGTGGTCCGCGGCGAGCTGGTTGTTCGCCGCCCCGGCGATGATGCGCGCGCGGATGCGCGGCAGGCTGACGTCGTCGATGATGCCCCCCAGCGCGCAGGGCGCGAGAACGTCCACGTCCGCGGCCAGGATGTCCTCGGCGGGGCAGGTGTGCGCGCCGTGCTTCGCCGCCACGGCGTTTGCAAGCTCGCTGTCGATGTCGGCGACCAGCACATGCGCGCCCTCGGCGGCGAGATAGGCGCACAGCTTGTCGCCCACGGCGCCGGCACCCTGGACGCCGATGCGCAGGTCCCCAAGATCCGTGCGCCCCAGACTGTGTCGCACCGCCGCGCGGATGCCCTGGTAGACGCCGTACGCCGTCGCGGGCGAGGGATCGCCGTCGCTGTCGCCCACCGGCATGCCCGCGACGCGGTCAGTGGCGCGCGCCATCTGCGCCACGTCATCGACGCCGATGCCCACGTCCTCGGCAACGGTGTAGCGCCCGCCCAGGGCGTCCACGGCGCGGCCCATGGCCTGGAGCAGCTCCGGGGTCTTTTCCGAGGCCGGGTCGCCGATGATCACGGATTTGCCGCCGCCGAAGGACAGGCCTGAAATGGCCGCCTTGTAGGTCATGCCGCGTGCCAGGCGCAGCGCGTCGGTCACGGCGGCGTGCGTGCTGGCATACGGCCACATGCGGCAACCCCCAAGGGCCGGGCCGCGGCTCGTGTTGTGCAGCGCGAGGATGGCGCTGAGCCCGCTTTCCGGATCGCGCGCGAAGGTTACCAGTTCGTGGTCATCAAATGCCGTGTTGTCGAATACCGTCATGTGCAGCTCCGTGGTTCTGGGCGGCGCCAGTATTTCCAGCGCCTCGGGACGAGACAAGGAGCCGGTGCGTCGCGCTTCGCGCGGCCGCCGCAGGGGGCGTGTCGCTTCCGGTTCGCGCGCGGGGCGCCGGCGCGGCCCTTATGTGTTTTCCAGGATGGGGTTCTCGCCGGTCTTGAGGCGGTTGTCGATGAAATGGCCCTGCACCCGCCGGGCGCCGTGAAAGCGGGCGAAATCGTAGCCTTCCGGTGCGTCCACGCGCGCCAGCACCACCGCCCCCTGTTTGACCAGCGTGTCGAAGTCTTCTGCGATTTCGAAGAAATCCGGATCCTGTCCGTCGAACATCACCTTGTAGCCGTTGACGGGCAGGTTCGCTTCGATCACCGAGCGGATGTTCGCCCGGCTGATATGGTCCGCCATGAAATAGACGCGCTGCTTGCGCAGGGCGAACTCCACGTCGCGGAAAGGCTCGACATAGTCCGTGAGTTCGTCCGCACGCAGCTCGGCCCAGAGCTCGGCGCCCTCCTCGCGGCGCGCCGCGTCCTCCGACATGTACTTGGCGAAGGTGAAGAATTCGTCCGTGAATGCGGTTTCGGTGTTCAGGTTGATGCAGATGTGCCCGTCGAGCGTCTGCCGGGCGAGCAGGGCGTGGATCACCGTATGGTCCAGGATGCGCGTGATTTCGTCGAAATGCGCATGCGCCATGAGGTCGGCGCCGGGAAACAGGATGCGGTTGATCTCGCGCATCGCGATGAAGAGTTCCCACCCGGTCGTCTTGGGCTCGCCGTCGGTGCCGATCCGGGCGATGGCCTGGTAGCGGCCGAAGGCGTCGACGAACCGGTCCGCACCCACGGAGGCGATGCGGCGCCGGAATTCCGCCAGGTGCTCATCGGTGAGGCGATTCTCGCGCGTCACGGCGGTGGCGAGGAGCCTGGGCGAGCCGGTGATCTCGCTGGCGCGCTGGCGCAGCACTTCGGCGTCGCGGTAGGTGTGCAGGACCTCGGTGAACTTGGATGGGTCGAGGCCAAGCTCCGCCGCCCGGGCGGTGACCGTGTTCACCACCGCCATCCGGATGTCGTGGATGACGGCCATGCTGTACTTCTGGTCCTGGGGTGGCACCACGGCGAGGGCCCGGTCCAGGAGCCGGAAGACCCGCAGCTCGCGGCGCTTGGCGATGTTCTGGACTTCCTCGAAGACGTCGATGCGCCCGATACGCAGGTCAACGGTATGTTCCAGCTCGACGAGGTTCACCATCACAAGATTGGCGCCCGTGCGGGCACCATCGGTACTGCGCCGAACGAATTCGAGGAAGGCGCGCACCTCTTCGAGGTCGCCGAACCGTTTGCGTCGGGGATCACGTGTCGCCATGCCTAACCCATTTTTGTCACAAATGGTAACACTAACGCATGTGCCGCACACCGCAAGAATGGTGACATGAACGTGTTCTCCCCCGCCGGTCCGGCATGCGCGGTGCTGCGCCGCGGGCATACGGCGCCATCTGCTCACACGCCCACGGCTGCCAGCGCCGCGGCGGCGGCGAGGTAGACGAGGCCGGCCAGCGTCCGCATCAGGCGCGGGCGCGCGGTGAACGGCCGCCACGCAGCCAGTCGGCCGGCTGCGGCGATGTAGCCGCAGTGCACCAGGATCGAACCGGCGCAGATGGTCGCCGCCATGATCGTCACCTGAAGCAGCGCGGGCCGGTCCGGGTCGAGAAACGGCGGCAGGATCGCGCCTACCGCGAGCACCGCCTTGGGATTCGCCATCATTACGGCAAAACCCTGCGCCACCAATCGGCGGCCCTGCGTGGGGGTGCGCGCCGGCCGGATGGCGCTGGGTGCGGTGGGCGGCCGCAGGGCGCGCAGGCCTAGCCAAACCAGGTAGGCCACGCCCAGCCAGCGCACCGCGGCGAACGCCGTGGGCGAGGCGTAAAGCAGCGCGCCCAGGCCGCTCAGCGCGAGAACCGCGTACACGATCCCGCCCAGGCCGATGCCCACGGCCGCCAGAAATGCCGCCGGGCGGGGTGTCGCCAGGCCGGTCGCCACGGTGAATGCGACATTGGGGCCCGGGGTGGCCACCGCGGCCATCCAGACCACCGCCAGGGTGAGCCAGGCGTCGGGACTCATGCGGGATCCGCCGCGAGGGCCCGGTCGAGGAAATCCAGGCGGTCCTGGCCGTGGAACGGGGTGCCGCGGTGCACGTACCAGGGCGAGTCGAACATGCCGATCCGGATGGCCTCTTCGGTGTTCGCCGTAAGCTGCTCGCGAATCGCGGGATCGCGCGCCTTTGCGACGATACCGAGCGCGTCCTCGCCGTTGCGCTGGGCGATCTCGAGCAGGGAGGGCCGATCGGCGATGTTCTGCTCTTCCGCCCAGAGCGCGCGCAGAATGGCGTGGGCGATGCGCAGCGGCTTCCGGCCCACCGCGTCGGCGGCCAGGACGATGTCCGCCGCCGGTGCGTCGTCCACGGGAAAAAACGGCGGCTCCGGGATCAGCCGAAGCCCGCGTTGGTCGCGCCAACGGCGCATCTCGATGAAGCGGTACGCCTGCCGTTCGGCCGAGCGCTGCTTGACCGGAAGCCCGCCGGTGCGCTCGAACACCGTGGGCAGGTGGACCGGCTTGACGCGAACCGTGGCGCGGTGGCGTTGCGCAATACGCTCCAGCTCCTGGCTGCCCAGATAGGCGAAGGCGCAGTCGAGGGAGAGGTAGTAGTCGATTGCCTTGGTCATCCCCGATCTCCCGGTGCCGCCAACGCACGGGCGGTAGGAGCCCCGCCCATCGCCAAACGCCGCGTTGGTGTGCTTAGGTGACGGCGCGAAACCGGACAAGAGCGAAGCAACAGGGGAGGATCATGTTCCAGCGGGATCTGCTCGCGGGCAAGCGCGTCCTGGTAACCGGCGGCGGCACCGGAATCGGCAAGTCCATCGCCCACCGCTGCCTGGAGTTGGGCGCCCATGTGGCGATCTGCGGCCGGCGCCGGGAGGTGCTGGACGCCACGAAGGCCGAGTTCGACGCCGACGTCCCGGGGCGCACGGCGGTCCATGCTTGTGACATCCGTGAGCCGGATCAGGTCGAGGCGATGCTGGACGCGCTCTTCGCCGAGCAGCCGCCGGACATGCTGGTCAACAATGCCGCGGGGAACTTTCTGGCGCGCAGCGAGGACCTCAGTCCGCGCGGCTTCGACGCGGTGACGCGCATCGTGCTCAACGGCACCGCCAACGTCACCCTGGGCACGGGACGGCGCTGGATCGCGCACGGCCGCGGCGGTTCCGTGGTGGCCATCGTGACCACCTACGCGCGCACTGGCTCGCCCTACGTGCTGCCTTCCGCCTGCGCCAAGGCGGGCGTGGAGACGATGATGAAATCCCTGGCCGTGGAATGGGGCCCCAAGGGCATCCGCTGCAACGCGGTCGCACCCGGCCCGTTCCCTACCGAGGGCGCCTGGGAGCGGCTGGTGCCGAACGCCGGCCTGGAAAGCGCGTGGAAGAAGCGCATCCCCATGCGCCGTTTCGGCGAGCACCGCGAGCTTGCCGATCTGGTGTGCTTCCTGCTTGCGCCGCAGACGGGCTACGTCAACGGCGATACCGTCACCATCGACGGCGGCGAATGGCTGCGCGGCGCGGCCCAGTTCGCCTTCGCCGAAGACCTGACCGAAGAGCAGTGGGCCGCCATGGCCCCGAAAAAGAGCCGCGGCTGAGCCAAGCGCGCCTGCACCGGTATCCCGCAGAGCGGAACCCGCCATGGCCGAGTCCCGAGAAAACGGCGACGGTCCGCCGTCGCGCGTGACCCTTGCCGCCGTGCTCACGGTCTTCCTGCCGTTTGCTGGCGGGTACTACCTGTCGTATCTCTACCGCGTGGTGGGCGCGGTGATCGCCGACCGGCTGCAGCGCGACGTGGGCCTGGGTGCGGCTGATCTGGGCGTGCTCACCTCGGCGTATTTCATCAGCTTCGCCGCGTTCCAGCTTCCCCTGGGCCTGATGCTCGACCGGTACGGCGCGCGCCGGGTGCACGGCGCGTTGCTTCTGATCGCCGCGGCGGGCGCAGGCGTGTTCGCTGCCGGAACCAGCCTTTGGCAGCTCTGGCTGGGGCGTGCGCTCATCGGGCTCGGGGTGGCCGGCGGGCTCATGGCCGCGCTCAAGGCCATCACGCAGTGGTTCCCCGAGCGCCGCTGGCCCGTCGTCAACGGCTTGTTCCTGGCCACGGGCGGCCTGGGCGCGATGAGCGCGACCGCACCAGTGGAGCTGCTTCTCGGGGTGACCTCCTGGCGCGGGGTGTTCGTCGGGTTGGCGGCGGCGACTTGTGTCGTGGCGCTGGCGGTGCTGCTGGTGGTGCCGGAGAAGCCGCGCCGCGGTCCGCCACGTCCGCTGCGCGAGCAGGTGGCCGGGATCCGGGCGATCTTCGCCGACCGGTTCTTCTGGCGCCTGGCGCCGGCCGCCTTCCTGACGATGTCCACCAGCCTGGCGATCCAGGGCCTGTGGGCCGGGCCGTGGCTGCGCGACGTCGCCGGCCTGAGCCAGGCCGCCGTCGCCGACACCCTGTTCGCCATGACCGCGGCCATGACCCTGGGGTTCGTGTTCTGGGGCACGCTCGCGGACCGGCTGGACCGCGTCGGGATCCCGCTCACCGCGACCTTCGGCGGCGGCGTCGCGCTTTTCCTGGTGGTTCTGCTCGCGATTACGTTCCAGGCCACCACGGGGATTCTGCCGTGGCTGGCGTTCGGTCTCATGGGCAACGTGGCCGCGCTCGCCTACACCGTCCTCGCTCGCCACGTGCCGCTGGTTTACGCCGGGCGCACCAACACGGCGCTCAACCTGCTGGTCTTCCTCGGTGCGTTTGCCGTTCAGTCGGCCATGGGTGGCATTCTCGACCTGTGGCCGCAGGGCGCCAGTGGCGGCTACCCGCCGGCTGCGTATCGGGCGGCCTTTGGCACGTTCACGGCCGTCTGCATCGCCGCATGGGCGTGGTACCTGCTCGCGGCCCGGCGCGTGCGCCTGGGCGAGACCCGGCTGCGCCCGTCGTGAACGGCGCGCCGGGGAGGCTACTGCGCCGCACCGGACCTGAAATAGTGCCCGTTCTGGAAGGTGTCGAAATACCTGCCAAGTTCCGGGTGGCTGATCTGGCCGCCCTCGTGGTCGGCTTCCAGGTGGCGTTCGGCGACGTAGGTGCGGTGGGTCGCATCGTGCACCAGGACGTGATACCAGGGCTTGTCCTTGGGGGGGCGGCTCTTGGCCATGACCCGGTACCATGTTTCCGAGCCCTGGAAGACGGGGTCCACGTCCACGATCACACCGCGATAGCCGAATTTCGTGTGGTGGATCACGTCGCCGATGGCGAAGCGGGCCTGCGAAACGCTCATGCTCGGACTGATCTCTTGGTTGGGGGTCGGTTCCCACAGTATGGGCGTGCGCGTAGCGCCGGGCCAGCCCATCGTGAATGAGTTTAACACGCGCCGGCCTGGCCGGTCATGCCCGGTGCGGATGCGCGCGCAGATCGAGGGAGACCGCGGCGTGCAGAGCTTTTCCACGCATCTTCAGGGGCTTTTGCTGACCGGCTTCGGTGTGCTCGTGCTCTCGCCCGATGCGCTGCTCCTGCGCCTGCTTGCCGCGGATCACTGGACCATCGTGTTCTGGCGCGGCGTCCTGCTCTTTGTCGCGCTGGCCCTGGTGATGACGCTGGTCCGGCGCGGCCGACCCGTGGCGGCGTTCACCGCCGTGGGGCGATGGGGTCTGGTGTCCTCGGTGTTCTACGGCACCGCCTCGGCGATGTTCGTCTACGCCATCACGCACACGGCGGTGGCCAACACGCTGGTCATCATCGCCGGGACGCCGCTGCTTGCGGCGATCATGAGCCGGGTCCTGCTGAACGAGCGCGTCGCCCCGGAGACCTGGTTCGCCACGGCCGTGGTCATCGCCGGTATCGGGCTCGTCGTGGGCGAGGGGTTGCAGCGCGGGACCTGGGACGGCGATCTGGCCGCGTTTGCCGTGGCCTTCTTGCAGGCGGGCAACTTCACGCTGCTGCGCCACCGCAAGCACATCAACATGGTGCCGGCGACCGCGCTGGGCGGCCTCTGGTCCGGGCTCGGCGTTCTGTTGCTGGGGCTGGCCGAGCCGTTCGCCATGCCCGCCGGCGACGTTCCGGTGATGGCGTTGCTCGGGCTTGTCGTGATCCCGGTCGCGTTCGGCCTGATTACCACGGGCCCGCGTTTCATCACGGCACCCGAAGTGGGGTTGCTGATGCTCCTGGAGACAGTGCTGGGTCCGCTGTGGGTCTGGCTCGCCCTGGGCGAGCGTGCTGGGGGGCAGGCGCTGATCGGCGGCGTCCTCGTGGTGGCGACGCTTGGAATCTATTTCGCCGTGCGCCTGCGCCGCCAGGGCGTCCGGCCGGCAGCCGAGCCCAGCTAGGGCAAGATGCGATCAGGTTGGTCACCTGTCCGCTGACCCTTGCCCTATGTGCAAAGAGGGTAGAGTGCGTGCCACCCGGTTCACGCCTGCGCCGGCGCGGGAAACCGCCGGGCCAGGCGCCGGCCCAGATCGGCCAGGTCATCCCGGCGTTCCACGCGGTTGGCGAGCGCCTTGCGCAGGCCCTGTGGCCCCAGGTACGCGCCCGCGATCGCCATGGCCATGGCGCCCAGTGTGTCGCGGTCGCCGCCGTTGAGAATGGCGACATCCATGCAGCGCAGGGAATCGCCCGGTGTCGCCAGGAAGGCGTAGAGGCCGAAGGGCATGGATTCTCCGACGGCGACGGAGCGTCCGATGGCGTCCGCGGCCTGCACGGGCGTCCAATCCTCGGCGAGTGCGCGCGCCACGATGTCCATTTTGGCCTGGAGGTTTTCGGTGCGCGCCGTGGCGCGCAGCCGTGCGGCCGCATCCGACGGATCGAGTTCCGTGCCGGCCACGTGGTGCGCGGTCGCCAGGGCCACCGCCGTCGCCTGCACGGCCGCACCGTCCTGGCCTTCCGGGTGGGCGTGCGTGACCTCAGCGCTGGCGCAGGCGGCGTCGTAGAGCCGGTCGAGATCGGGATAGAGCGCGACGCCCAGCGGCGCCACCCGCATCGCCGCGCCGTTGCCCAGCGAACCCTCGCCGTTGTAGAGACTGCGCGCGGCCTCGGCATAGCTCACACCGGTTTCCGCCACCCTGGCGAAGATCCGCGGCGGGCCGGGACCGTAACCGCGCCAGGGCTCGGCCTCGTAGGCGCGGGCGAAGCGGTCGCCCAGATCCGCGGCGTCGAGTTGGCCACAGGCGACCAGGGATTCGGCGAGGGCGATTGCCATCGCGGTGTCGTCGGTATAGCGCAGGACGGGAAGGCGGGCTGCCGTCGCCATAAGGTCGCTGCGTTCCTTGAACTTGAACGCCATCTCGCCCACGGCGTCGCCCATGGCGCAGCCAAGCAGCGCGCCCACGGCGCTCTCGGTAAGCCGGTCGTCGCGCACGGCCATCCCCACTCCCGCAGGTCGTCCTGTCACGCCACCTCGGGAGGCTAACACGGGGCCGCAGACGCACGGCAAGCGTGCTTGACCGGCGCCGGGGCGTGCGGGTAGGTGCGATCCGTGGTGACACGCGGGCGTCCCGGGAGGCTCCCATGCCGGAATATCGCGAGACCCTGCATGCCGGCTTCGAGCAGGTGCTGCACATGGCCGGCGATCCGCTGGTCGACGAACGCTCGCCCTATCAGCACATCCGCATCTTCGACAGCGTGGCCAACGGCCGGGTGCTGGTGCTCGACGACATCCTCCAGCTCACCGACAAGGACGAGGCGGCCTATTCGGAGATGCTGGCGCATCCGCCCATCCTGGAGCACGGCGCGGTGCGCCGGGTGCTTATCGTGGGCGGCGGCGACGGCGCGGTCGCCGAGGAGGTGCTCAAGCACGCGGGCGTGCGCCGGGTCGATCTGGTCGACATCGATGCCCGCGTGGTCGAGCTGTGCCGGGCGTACTTCCCCGAGGTGCACAGGGGCGCGTTCGACGATCCGCGTCTGGTCTTTCACCCGGCCGATGCCTTCCAGTACCTGTCCGAGGCGGCGGACGGGCGCTACGACCTGGTGATCGCGGACCGGCCCGATCCCGTGGGCCCGGCGGCCAGTCTCTATGCCCGGGACTTCTACGCCCGGCTCGCCGCGGCGATGGCGGAGGGGGGCGTCGCGGTGTTCCAGACCGGCGCGCCGTTCTTCCAGGCCGAGGAGCTGCGCGAGACGCACCACCTGCTTGCGGAGGCCTTCCCGCGCACGGGAACCTATCTCACGGCCGTGCCTACCTACACGGGCGGGTTCATGGCGCTCACCTGGGCCGGCAAGGCTCTCTCCCTGGGCGAGACGGACGAGACCGTGCTGCGCCGGCGCGCCGACGCGGCCGGCTTGCGTACCGATCACTACACGCCCGCCGTGCACCGGGCGGCGTTCGCCCTGCCGCCGTGGGTCGCGCGGATCATCGGTGGCGCAGCGGGCTAGTCACCGGCGCGCGGCCGGGCGACGGCGATGGGGGTGTCGATGCCGACACCCAGGGCGGCGTCGGCGCGCCCCTGGTTGACGGCAAGCTCAACCAGATCGTTGGCGTTGCGGTACCACATCGCCGCGCCCAGCGGCGCCTCGCCGAAGGTTCGGGCAGGATGAACCGTGTGTCCGGCGACGTGGATGCGGGCATCGGCGGCTACGGTGTCGGCACGCCGGCCGGTGATGGCGTTGCCATAGCCGTCGACATAGATCACCGCGTCGCGGTCGTCGGGGTCGGCCATGCCCACGAGGCCGTCCGGGTCGACGGGGTGCCCGGCCGGCGGCAGGCCGCGCGCGATCCGGCCGGCGACGGGTGCGAACACATCGCGTCCGTGAAACGAGGCGGACACCCGCACCGGGCGCCAGTCAACGCGCCACGCCGCGCCACCGCCGGCCAGGCGAAGGGCCGGGGCGAACAGGCCGTTGTCCGGGCCGACGAACCATCGCCCGCCGGCGTGCACGATCACCGCGCGCCGGTCGGTACCGACCCCGGGATCGACGACGCCGATGACCACGCTCCCTTCCGGGAAATCGCGGATGTAGTGCGCCAGAAGATAGCCCGCCGGCCGCGGCCGGAACGCCGGCGCGTCGGTGACCATGTCGAGGATGCGCGCATCGCCGCACTCCGCCAGCGCAGCGGCCTTCATCTGGGCGAGATAGGGCGGCGCGCTGCCGAAGTCGGTAAATGTCAGAATCATCGCGGAAAATTTGCGCTTTGAGCCGTCCGGAGCTTGCGTGTATACCCTCGCACGTCCCGGGGCACGGGCCAATCCCAGAGTGCGCGGAATCGACCGCTGGACAGGGGCACGTCCAGGCTGTATATCGTGGCTTTGCCCGACGGGTGCGCAATATATTGAGCGCGGACAGCAATTGGGTTTTCGGCACGCGAGGGTGTTCGCAGCATGAGTTGGACGGACGAACGTATAAACGAACTCACGAGGCTCTGGCAGCAGGGCCTGAGCGCTTCGGAGATCGGCAAGCGCCTGGGGGTGTCCAAGAATTCCATCGTGGGCAAGGCGCATCGCCTCAATCTGCCGTCGCGGCCGTCGCCCATCCGGCAGGGAGACGAGGAGGAGCCCGCGAACGGCGCGGCCGAGCCCCAGCGCCGGGCGTCGCGCAAGAATTCGGGCAAGGCCAACGGCAGCGCCGATTCCGGTTCGGATAAGGCGGCCAAGGGGGCCAAGTCGGCCAACGGCAAGGCCAACGGCGCGTCGAAAACGCGCAGCCGCGGGTCGACGGGCGGCAACCCGGCGAGCTTCCGCGCCCAGGTGGAGGCCCGCGGCGGCCGCAGCGGCTGCCTCTGGCCCATCGGGGATCCCAACGATCCCGACTTTCATTTCTGCGGCGCGGCAGCGGCGCCCGGCAAGCCGTACTGCCCGGAACACGCGGCGCGTGCTTATATCACCCGGTCGCGCAGCGAGCGCGACGAAGAGGCGGCATAACGCGCGGGCGCTGTGCGTTCCGGTGCGAATGGCGCCGGACCCCTGCGCTCCCGCCAAGCGTAAACGGGCGCCGGTCTCCGGCGCCCGTTTTCGTCCGTGCGCCGGGCATTGGGGGGAATGCGGCGCACACAAGCCGATTTGTAAGAAAACCTTAACGGGTCCCTGTCACGACAATGTTCGGCCGGGGAAAAGCCCCGGTGACGGTCGACCGGGCCGCGGGCATGTTCAAGAACGTCGGCATAGCCGGACACCTTCGGGCCGGGTTCCTCGGCATTACGCTTTTCGTGATCCTCGCGGCCGGCGCGGGCACCTACGCCTTCTGGGAGGTCAGCACAGCGCTGACCAACATCAGCGAAAAGCGCGTCCCCGCGACCCTCACGGCGCAGCGGCTCACCCGCCGGGCTGAAGCGATCATCGACAGCGCGCCCAAGCTGCTGGCCGCCGAGCAGCGCGCCGCTTTCGAAGAGCGCTCGCAAGCGATCATGTCAGACGCGGAGCGCCTCGAAGCGCTGATCGCCGAAATCGAAGACGCGGAATTGAACGTCACCGGCGAACGTTTCCGTCAGATCTTCGTCGACCTTAAGATCAACCTCCAGGCAATTACCAAAGCGGTTTCCGACGAGCTGTCAGTGCGCAGCCGGATCGCGGCGAAGCGCGACATATGGCAATCCAATTATCAGGACCTGATGCGCGTTCTCAAGCCGGCGCTGGCGGACATGCGCGGGGAGATCGACCGTTTGCGTACGCGGGTTCGCGAACGCGAGCAGGGCAGTTCGCAGCGCCGCCGGACGCGGGAAACACTGCGCCAGCGTCTGACGGATTACCACGCGATGCGCGATCTACGGGTGGCGCTTGCGGAGATCAACGATGCGCGCATCGAGACCCTGGGGCGTACCTCGCCCGGCCGGGTCGCCGAGATGGATGCGCGCCTGACCCTGGCCCTGGACCGCGCCGATGCCGCGCTCGATTCCATCGGCTCCGTGGGCCGGGGACGGATCGGCCGTCAGCTTGCGGACATCGAGGAAGGCACGGTGATTGCCGGGGCGTTAAACCGGGTCGATCCCAACGCGTTCCTTGCCGCCCGCATGGCCGCCCTGCAGATCGTTACCGCGGGCCCCAACAGCATTCCGGCCCTGCACGCTCGCCGGCTCCGGCTCGAGACCCGTGCGCGCGAGCTGCTCGCCCACAACGAGCGCCTGTCGCGGCGGCTGGATGCCGCCGTGGCGGATGCCGTGCGCCGGACGCGCGCGCAGATCGACGAAACCATGGCGACGGCAGAACGCACGCGCATCACCGGGGCGGCGATGATCGGCGGCACCGTGCTGCTGAGCATCGTCTGCAGCTATCTGATCATGCGCGTTTATGTGGGGCGGCATGTGGTGCGTCGGCTCGCGGCCGTGCGCGACAGCATGCTGGCGCTCTCGCGTGGCGAACTCGAGCATCCGCTGCCCAGTCCCGGCAGCGACGAGATCGGCCGGATGACCTATGCGCTCACGGTGTTCCGGGACAATGCCGTGCGCCTGCGCCAGCGCACCCGCGAGCTGCAGATCGCGCGCGACGAGGCGGTCCAATCCAGCGAAGCCAAGACGCGCTTTCTGGCGAACATGAGCCATGAGTTGCGCACGCCGCTGAACGCCGTGATCGGCTTTGCCGAGATCATCCAGAACGAGGCGGTCGGGCCCATCGGTGAGCGCCGCTATTGCGAATACGCCAAGGACATCCACGACAGCGCCACGCACCTTCTCGACGTGATCAACGACATCCTCGACGTGGCCAAGGCGGAAGCGGGCAAGCTCGACCTTGCAGATGAGCGGGTCGAGATCGATCCCTTTGTCACCAAGACCCTCCGCCTCGTCGAGAGCCGGGCGCAGGAGCAGGGTGTGACGCTGACCGCGGATCTTGATTCGCAGGCGCCGGTGCTGATTGCGGACCCGCGCCGCCTGCGCCAGATCCTGCTCAATCTGCTCTCCAATGCCATCAAGTTCACCGGCGCCGGGGGCACGGTTCGCGTAGAAACTGCGCGGCGCGCGGACGGCGGGATCGACGTGGCCGTGACGGACACCGGTGTGGGCATGTCCGATGCGGAAGTCGAAACCGCACTCGCGCCGTTCAGCCAGATCGAGAATTCGTTCAGCCGGCACGCCGAGGGCACCGGCCTTGGCCTGCCGCTGACCAAGCATCTCGTCGAACTGCACGGCGGCACGTTCAGCCTGACCAGCGTGAAGCACGCCGGAACGCGGATCACCGCCGCGTTCCCCGCCGAACGCGTGTACGCGCCGTCCGGAGGTTCAGCGGGCGCAGCGTTCGCGATGTCGTGAGCGGACGCCGCCCGACGCGAACCGGCCGGTGTTTTTAAGGCAAAATTAAACGGTTCTGGGCGGGAATGCTGCACGCCGGTCGCGTTCGCGGAGCCGAATGCGCTATGCGGGGACCGTGACTCCCATCTTGCTGGACCGTGAAGCTTGCCATCGCGGGCGGGCGCCTGGATCTCACGGTCCTGGACGCCGATCCGCCGATCGGGGGCACGGAGACGGACACGGGGTATGCGGGATGACCGGGCTCAACATCATGGTGGTCGATGATTCGCAGATCACGGCGAAGAAGATCCGGGCGATGCTGGAGAGCCTGGGGCATACCGTTGTGCAGACGGCGCGGAACGGACGCGAGGCCGTGGCGCGCTATGCGGCGGCGCGACCGGATATGGTCACCATGGATATCACCATGCCCGACATGAACGGCATCGACGCCACGCGCGAGATTATGGCAGCGGATTCCTGTGCGCGGGTCGTCGTGGTCACCTCGCACGGGCAGGAGGAAATGGTTCGCGGCGCCATGGAAGCGGGCGCCAAGGGCTACATCCTCAAGCCCTTCGATCAGGAGAAGCTGCGCAGCGTTCTCGACAAGATCGCGCGCATGTAGGCGCTGCGGCTGGGCGGCGGGTGCACGTCGGCGGTCCCCTCCGCCTGAGGGCATCGTCTCGCCCAGGCCCCTGGGGTTATGCTTGCGCCCGGTTGCGCACCGTGCCACGCCGCGGCCACATTCCCTCGGCAAGCACGCGCAGGCTGATCGTACACCGGACGACCGCACACGACGAGGCTGCAACCATGATTCTGCACCGCCGAACCAGCGCCGGCGCTGCCGCGCTCGCCCTGCTGCTTAGCCTGACCGGCCCCGCGCTCGCGCAGGACAGCGGTGACGGTCAACCCGAACAGGAGCAGCAGGATCCGGGCGCCATGGCGCTCGAGGGTGCGCAGCGCCTGATGCGGGCGCTCGAGGGAATCCTGCAGATGATCCCGCAGTACGGCATGCCCCGGGTCGAGGAGAACGGGGACATCGTGATCCCGCGGCTCGACGAACCGGGGAACGAGGACGAGAAGCAGGATCAGCCGCCGGCCGAGGGCGAGGGCGGCATGGGCCAGACGGAGATCTAGGGCAAGATGCGATCAGGTTGGATCACCTGATCGCTGAATCTTGCCCTATCTCCAAAGGGCAGCGTGCGATACAGCGGTCCATCCGGATCGCATCGCGCTCTCGCGCGGGTTCCGCGATCGCTCGCGCTGCCCGAACGGGGTTGGCCCCGGCCGTGCGTCCCGTCGCCTCGGCGCGGCGGTCGCACGATCCCGCGCGACGCACGTCTTTCTGAAATTTCCGCACAGGAAGGACCGCGGCCATGGACGATCCCCTCGGCGCCTTCATCCCGGACGGGCGCATGGCGCGCCAGGACACCGCACTCGGCGCGCTCGCCGGGCTCGGGTTCGCCGTGAAGGATCTGTTCGCCGTTGCCGGTTGCACGGCCACCTGCGGGAACCCCGACTGGGCGGCGACGCACGAAGCGGCCGAAAAGGACGCGCCGGTGGTCAAGGCGTGTCTTGACGCCGGTGCCACCCTTGTCGGGCGCACCATCATGGACGAACTCGCCTACAGCCTCTCCGGCGGCAACCCGCATTACGGCACCCCCACCAATGCCAACGCGCCAGGCCGCGTGGCGGGGGGATCCTCGTGCGGCTCCGCCGCTGCTGTGGCCGGGGGCGTGGCGGATTTCGCCCTGGGCACGGATACCGGCGGGTCGGTGCGCGTGCCCGCGAGCTATTGCGGGATCTACGGCCTGCGCCCGACGCACGGAGCGCTCGGCCTGGATGGCGTCATGCCATTGGCGCCGCGCTTCGACACGGTCGGCTGGTTTGCGCGGGACGCCGCGACCCTGAAGGCCGTGGGCGAGGTTCTGCTGCCGCCCGCGCCGCCGGAACTGCCCGCGCAGCCCAAGGCCCTGGCGGTGGCGACGGATGCCCTGGCGCTGGCGGACGCGCCGGCCCGCGATGTGCTCGCGGGCTGGATCGACCGGCTGCGTGCGCGCTTCGAGGGCGGCCGGGATCTGGATCTCGCCAGCGCCGAGACCGGGCCGCTGACCGAATGGGTTACGGCGTTTCGCGACCTGCAGGCGAAGCAGGCGCATCAAAGCTTCGCCGACTGGGTGGCCTCGGCGCAGCCGCGCCTCGGCCCCGAAATGCAGGCGCGCTGGCAGTTCGTCACCGAGACCGCGGCAAAGGATACCGCCGAGGCGGAAGCGCGCCGGGCCGCCGTGGCCGCGCGCCTGGAGACGCTAACCGCCGGGGGGACCGTCATCGCGCTGCCCTGCGCGCCGGGCGCGGCGCCGCTTATGGACACCGGCGCCGACACCCTGGCCGAGCACCGCCGGAATGCCCTCACCGTGACGGCACCAGCGGGACTCGCCGGGTTGCCGCAGATCGCCCTGCCCCTGGCAACGGTCCACGGCGTGCCGCTCGGGATAGGGCTTCTCGGACCCGCCGGCGGCGACCGCATGCTTTTGAATTTCGCCGCGGACTTGGCGGAGCAGTTGCAGCGGGACCCGGGCACGCGTCTGGATTGACCCGGCCCGGGCGGCGCGCCGTCAGGATTCGAAGGCGATCAGCGAGTGCGCCGGGACGTCGAGGCGTTCGCGGCCTTTGAGGAAGCTCAACTCGATGATGCAGGCGGCGGCGCGCACGTCCGCGCCCAGCTTGCGCAACAGCTCGACCGAGGCCTGCATGGTTCCCCCCGTTGCCAGCAGGTCGTCCAGAACGACCACGCGCTGGCCCGGCTGAACCGAGCCCTCCTGGATCTCGATGGTGTCGCTGCCGTATTCGAGGTCGTAGGTGTAGCTCACATTCGGCCCGGGCAGCTTGCCGGGCTTGCGCAGCATGACGAAGCCGAGATTGAGCTGCAGTGCCAGCGGCGCCGCGACGAGGAACCCCCGGCTTTCGATGCCGGCCAGGACGTGGGGCTGGTACTGGCCCACGTTGACCTCGAGCTGGCGCACAGTCTCTTGCCACGCATCCGGATGCGCCAGGAGCGTGGAAATGTCGTAGAACAGGATCCCCGGTTTCGGGAAATCGGGCACCTGCCGGATGTGTTCGCGAAGATCCATGGCGGCATCCCCCTGTCGTGGTGGCGCGGCTTGCGCGCGCCGCGAGAGCCTAGCGAGGCCACGTTTTTGAAACAATCGCCCGTGCGGTTTTGCCCGGGTCCGCGGCATGGCGCGATCGCCCCTTCTCTCGCGCCATTGATCGCGGCATTGTGCCGCATGTGGGCCTGGATCCGGCGCGGCTGCGCTGGGATTTGCGTACCGGTCGAAGGGAGGATCAGGATGCGCACGGTGGTGCCCGAGGCGGCGGTTACGCCCGAGATCGATCTGGCCGGTCTGCCGCGCGCCCGTCTCGTCGCCATGGCGGAGGCCGCGGCGGAGGTCATGGATATTCACCGCGTGCTCGCCAAGACCGGCGACAACATCGTCGGGGCGATTCTGAACGGGCAGGGGCGGTTCTACGAATGGGACCACTACCCGAGAGGCGACGTGTTCGATTCGGAAACCCATTCCCAGTTCTATTACCACGCGCATGCCGCCAATGCCCGTTTCCCTGGGGAGCACGGCCATTTCCACACGTTCCTGCGGCCCGGCGGCATGCCCGACGCCCTCGCGCCCGCCGCGGTCCCGGATTTTGTCCCGCCGCGCGATCCCGACGACGCGCTCAGTCACCTGATCGCCATTTCGATGGACGGCAACGGCCGGCCGTTCCGCCTGTTCACGGTGAACCGCTGGGTTACCGGCGAAGTCTGGTACACGGCCGAGGACGTGATCGCGATGCTGGACAGCTTCGCCATCGATCACGCCAAGCCGAGTTGGCCGGTGAACCGCTGGATCACCGCCATGCTCCGGCTCTTCCGGCCGCAGATCGTCGACCTGGTGCGCCAGCGGGACAGCGTGGTCGCCGCGTGGCAGCGCCGGCATCCGGCGCGCAACGTGTTCGAGGACCGGCAGCTGGAGGTGACATCGTACCTCGACGTGGCCATCGACGACCACGTCGCCGCGATCTCTCGCGCGTTGGATGCGGCGGGCTGAACGCGCGGGCCGCTCACGCGCTCTTGCGTGCGGTTGCGGCGGGCGAGAGTTCGCCCATCTCGCCCTCGTCGGCTTCGTCGGCCTCGTCCAGCGCACCGTCTTCGGGGGTACCGCCGACGGGCGCACCGCGGGCGTCGGCTTGGCTGGGCACGCCGCGCTCCTTGCGGGGAGTCCGGCCGAAGAAGTCGCGGTAGCACTTGGAGAAGTGCGAGGCGGACACGAAGCCGCAGGCCAGGGCGACGTCGATGACGGACATGTTGGTCTGGAGCAGAAGCAGGCGCGCCTTGTTCAGTCGCAACTCCAGGTAGTAGCGAGCCGGCGAGCGGAACAGGTACTTGCGGAAGAGCCGCTCGAGCTGGCGCGTCGACAGGCCGGCCTTGCGTGCCAGTTCGGCGCGCGAAAGCGGCTCTTCCAGGTGCTGTTCCATCAGCTCGATGACGGAGAGCAGCTTGGGATGGCGCACACCCAGCCGGGCCGGCAGCGAGACGCGTTGGTGGTCGTGCTGGTCGCGGATGCGCTCGTGCATGAACTGGTCGGCGACCTGGGCCGCCAGCTCCTGGCCGTGCTGAACGGCGATCACGTTGAGCATCATGTCGATACCCGCCGTGCCGCCGGCGCAGGTGAATCGCTGGCGGTCGATCTCGAACAGCTCCGTCGTCACCTCGATGTCCGGGAAGTCCTCGGCAAACGCGGCGAGATGCTCCCAGTGAATGGTGCAGGTATAGCCCGAGAGCATGCCCGCGCGGGCGAGCAGGTAGCTGCCCGTCTCCAGCGCGCCGATGTCGATACCCTTCCGGTCCATGCGCCGCAGCCAGGTCGCCAGGGGGCGATCGTCGATACGGTGCACATCCAGGCCGCCGCAGATCGCCACCGTCGAAAGATCGCTGGCGCGCTCCAGGTCGCCGTCGGGCGTCAGGGTGAAACCGTTGGAAGCGGCAACGGGTTCGCCGTCCATGGAGAACAAGGGCCAGCGGTAGAGTTCGCGCCCGGAAAGGCGATTGGCGATACGCAGCGGCTCGACGGCCGACGTGAGCGCGATCATGGAAAAGCGCGGCACGACGACGAACCCGATGCGCTGTGGCAGCTCGCGCGGAACGCTTCCCAGCATGGACCCAGCTTCGTCCTGTCTAACCCCGATCCTCGGTTGGTAGGATGGACTGTGGCACAGTTCAAGTGATGTCGCGATCTGAAATCTTGCTGGCGGTTGTGCGTTAGCCGGTCCGTGCCGCTTCCAGTCCTGTCACAACGGGACGGGCGCCGGGGTCGCGCGATACCGGGCTGGAAAGACGGTATCGGTGACCTCTCGAATGCGGGCACGACTCGAAAGGAGCGCCGAGGGGTAATGGCCACGAAATACTCGATTCTCTCGCTCGCGCGGAACGCGCTGAACCACCACAAGAGCTGGCCCCAGGCGTGGCGCAGTCCCGAGCCCAAGACGGAATACGACGCCGTCGTCATCGGCGGCGGCGGCCATGGTCTCGTGACCGCCTACTTTCTCGCCAAGGAGCACGGCTATACCAACATTGCCGTGCTGGAGAAGGGCTGGCTGGGCGGCGGCAACACCGGCCGCAACACGACCATCGTGCGCTCCAACTATTTGTGGAACGAATCGGCGGCACTGTACGAGCACTCGCTTAAGCTCTGGGAGGAGATGAGCGAGGAAGTTAACTTCAACGTCATGTTCAGCCAGCGCGGCGTGCTCAACACCGCGCACACGCAGAACGAGCTTCGCATGACCCTGCGCCGGGTTAACTCGAACCGGCTCAACGGCATCGACAGCGAGTTCCTCACGCCAGAGCAGGTGAAGGAATGGGTGCCCATCATCGACACCCGGCAGAACGGGCGCTACCCGCTGCTGGGCGCGTCGCTGCAGCGACGCGCGGGCGTGGCGCGGCATGACGCCGTCGCCTGGGGCTTCGCGCGGGCGGCCGATGCGCGCGGCGTGGACATTATCCAGCAGTGCCCGGTGACCGGATTCGACATCAAGGACGGCGCGCTGCAGGGTGTTTACACCGAAAAGGGCTACATCAAGACGAAGAAGGCGGGCATCGTGGTCGCCGGCCACGCCGGCGTCCTGGCGAACATGGCCGGGTTCAAGCTGCCCATCCATTCGCGGCCGCTGCAGGCGCTGGTGAGCGAGCCGGTCAAGCCGTGCATCCACACCGTCGTGATGGGCGGCGGGGTTCATGCCTACATCAGCCAGTCCGACAAGGGCGAGCTGGTCATCGGCGCGGGCGCGGATCCCTACAACGGCTACAACCAGTGGGGCAGCAACCCCATCACCGAAGAGACGGTCGCGGCGATCTGCGAGCTGTACCCGATCTTCAAGCGCATGCGCATGCTGCGCCAGTGGGGCGGCGTCGTGGACACCTGCCCGGACGCCAGCCCGATCATGGGCCTGTCGCCGGTGAAGGGGATCTACCTCAACGTCGGCTGGGGAACCGGCGGGTTCAAGGCGACGCCGGGCTCGGGCCACACCTTTGCGGACACCATGGCGAACGACCGGCCGCATCCCATCAATGCGCCGTTCAGCCTGGACCGTTTCAAGACCGGCCACCTGATCGACGAACACGGCGCGGCCGGTGTGGCGCACTAACGGACACAACACCCCGACAACCGAGAGGCGGCGATGCTGCTCATTCCTTGCCCCTACTGCGGCGAGCGCACGGAAAGTGAGTTTTCCTACGGCGGCGAAGCGCACAAGGCGCGCCCGGACCGGCCGGATCAGGTCTCCGACGAGGCGTGGGCGGACTATGTGTTCATGGACACGAACACCAAGGGCACGTACTTCGAACGCTGGGTGCACACCTACGGTTGCCGGCGCTGGTTCAACCTCGTGCGCGACACGCTGACCATGGAAATCCACGGCAGCTACAAAATGGGCGAGACGCCGCCCAAGGTCGACGTCAAAACCTACATCTAAAAGGGCGCAACCGGCCATGGCGCAGGACTATCGCCTCTCCTCGGGCGGCCGGATCGACCGCAGCCGGCCCATCGATTTCACCTTCAACGCGCGCAGCTATCGTGGTTACGCCGGGGACACGCTCGCCTCGGCGCTGATCGCCAACGGGGTGCATCTGGTGGCGCGCAGCTTCAAGTATCACCGCCCGCGCGGCATCCTGAGCGCCGGGGCGGAGGAGCCCAACGCGCTGGTCCAGCTTTACGACGGCGCACGCACCGTACCCAACGTGCGCGCCACCCAGCAGGAGCTGCACGAGGGCCTGACCGCGAACGCCGTCAACTGCTATCCCAGCGTCGAGTTCGACGTGAGCGCGGCCAACCAGCTTGTCGGCAAGCTCTTTCCTGCCGGTTTCTACTACAAGACCTTCATGAAGCCGGCGGCGCTGTGGCCGACCTACGAGCGCATCATCCGCAATGCGGCGGGCATGGGCATGGCGCCCGAAGAGCCCGACCCCGACGTCTACGACAAACGCCACGCCCACACCGACGTTCTGGTCGCGGGCGGCGGCCCGAGCGGTCTCGCCGCGGCGCTGGCGGCGGCCCGCACGGGTGCGCGCGTGATCATCGCGGACGAGCAGGCGGAGATGGGGGGCAGTCTGCTCGCCCGCACGGAGACCATCGACGGCCGGCCGGGGACCGAGTGGGTCGCCGAGGCGATCCGCGAGCTGCGCGCGAACGAGCATGTGCGGGTGCTCCCGCGGACCATCGTGTTCGGCTATTACGACCACGATTACGTGAACCTGCTGGAGAACCTGACGGATCACCTGGCGAACAAGCCGGCGGACATGCCGCGCCAGCGCATGTGGAAGGTGCGCTGCAAGCGGGTGATCGTGGCGGCCGGCGCGATCGAGCGCCCGCTCGTGTTCCGGGACAACGACCGGCCCGGCATCATGCTCGCCAGCGCAGCGCAGAGCTACGTCAACCGCTGGGCGGCCAAGCCGGGTCAGCGTGGCGTGGTGGTCACCAACAACGAGGGTGCCTATCGGGTCGCGCTGGAGATGCACCAGGCGGGCATCGAGATCCCGGCGATCATCGACTTGCGCAGCGATGCGCAGGGGCCGTGGACGGCGAAAGCGCGCGAGGCCGGCCTGAACATCCTGAACGGCTACAGCATCACCGGCACCCGGGGCGCGAAGCGTGTGAAGGGCGTGACGGCCGCGCCGATGTCCGCGGACGGGGAAAGCGTGCGCGGCGGCGGCGACCGCTTCGATTGCGACTTCGTCGCCATGTCGGGCGGCTGGAACCCGACGATCCACCTGCACAGCCAGGCCAAGGGCAAGCTGCGCTTCGACCGCGATCTGGGCGCGTTCGTGCCCGACGGCGCGCGCCAGAACAATGTCGTGGTGGGCGCGGCGAACGGCACCTTCGCCCTGGGCGCGGGTCTGCGCGAGGGGCATGATGCCGGTGTGGCCGCGGCCGAGGCGCTGGGCTTCACCCGCGGTGGGGGTGCCGCGCCGCAGGCCGACGGCGGCGACTACCGGCCCGGGCGCTGGATCTGGATCGCGCCGTCGGACAAGCCCGTCGGCTACGGCGGTAAACGCTTCGTCGACTTCCAGAACGACGTCACGGCCGCCGATATCCACCTGGCGCAGCGCGAGAACTATGCCTCCGTCGAGCACACCAAGCGCTACACCACGACGGGCATGGGCACCGACCAGGGCAAGACCTCCAACGTCAATGCCCTGGGCATCATCGCGCAATACCGCAACCAGCCGATCGAGGATCTCGGCTACACCACCTACCGGCCGCCCTACACACCGGTGACCTTCGGCGCCTGGGCGGGCCGCGACATCGGTGATCTCTTCGATCCCGAGCGCAAGACGCCCATGCACTCCTGGCACGTGCGCGCCGGCGCCGAGTTCGAGAACGTCGGCATGTGGAAGCGCCCCTGGTATTACCCCGAGGCGGGCGAGAGCATGCGCGATGCGGTCTGGCGCGAGTGCAGGAACACGCGGGAGTCCGTGGGGATCCTGGACGCGACCACGCTGGGCCGGATCGACATCAAGGGGCCGGACGCCGTGGAATTCCTCAACCGCGTCTACACCAACGGCTGGAAGACGCTGAAGCCCGGGCACTGCCGCTACGGCGTGATGCTCAAGGAAGACGGCATGGTCCTGGACGACGGCGTGACCGCGTGCCTGAACGAGAACCACTACCTCATGCACACCACAACGGGCGGCGCGGCGGCCGTGATGGCCCACCTGGAGGACTATCTCCAGACCGAGTGGCCGGATATGCGGGTGTGGCTCACCTCGGTCACGGAGCAGTACGCCACCGCCGCCATCGCCGGGCCGAACGCGCGCAGGCTGCTCGCCGAGCTCACCGACGACATCGACCTGGACCCCGAGAATTTCCGCTTCATGACCTTCACCGAGGGCCACGTCGCGGGGCTCTGGGCGCGCGTGTTCCGGATCTCCTTCTCCGGCGACCTGAGCTTCGAAATCAACGTGGCGGCGCATAATGGCCTCTACCTATGGGAGGCCCTGATGAACGCCGGGGAGAAGTACAATATCACGCCCTACGGCACGGAGACGATGCACGTCCTGCGCGCCGAGAAGGGCTTTATCATCGTGGGTCAGGAGACCGACGGGACGGTCACGCCCATCGACCTGGGCATGCACAAGCTTCTCTCCAGCAAGAAGGACTTCATCGGCAAGCGCTCGCTGGAGCGTCCGGACATGAAGGACCCGCAGCGCAAGCAGTTCGTGGGCATCCTGCCCGACGACCCCAATGAAGTCCTGGACGAGGGCGAGCAACTTGTGGAGACGCCCAAGCCCGAGCCGCCCATGGAGATGGTGGGCAACGTCACCAGCAGCTACACCAGCCCGAGCGTGGGCCGGGCGTTCGCCCTGGCGCTCATCAATGGCGGCCAGCGCAAGCACGGCCAGAAGGTCTACGCGCCCAAGGCGGACGGCCGTGTCGTTCCGTGCACCGTAACGAGCCCCGTGTTTTTCGATCCGGAAGGGGAGCGCCTCCGTGGTTGAGATCGATCACCGCCAGAGCCCGCTGGCCCAGCTCGGGATGGGCGGGCGCATCCAGGAAACCCTGGGCGAGGCCGGCATCGGCCTGAGCGAGCGCGGCTTCCGCGCCATCCTGGACCTGCGCGTGCAGCTCGAGCACGAGCCCGGCGCGCGCGCGAGCTTCAAGGCGGCGACGGGCATCGACCTGCCCGAAACGCCCAACACCTTCACCGCCGGCGAGCAGGTCGAGGCGCTCTGGCTCGGCCCGAACGAGTGGCAGATCGTGGTCCACGATTCCCGCGAGGAAGCCGGCGGCGAATGGATAGCCCGGCTGCGCGAAGCGATGGCGGATCACTTCTGCGCGATCGTGAACGTCAGCCACGCCCAGGCGATCATTGGCCTGACGGGCCCGATGGCGCGCGAGGTGCTGGAGCGCGCGGTGCCGCTGGACATGCACCCGCGCAGTTTCGCCCCGGGGCAGGTCAAGCAGACCCTGTTCGGCAAGCACACCGGCATCACGCTCCAGCTCCGGGACGAGACGCCCGATTTCGATATCTACACCCGGCGAAGCTTCCCCGAATACGTCTGGCGCTACCTGGAAGACTGCGCCCGCGGCGCATGCACGACCGTGGCGGTGCTCGACGGGTGATCGGACCGGCGGCGCCGGCCGGGAGATTCCGGCCGGCGGCTCGCCGTGCGCGCTGCCCGGGATATCGCCGTGACCCGCGTCATGCGATACCGTGCGGGCGAGCGCACCACGGCACGGGAGCGAGCGCGATGCGGGCCATTCTCTCCGCCGGCCTGATGCTCACCGCCACGGCCGCCCTGGCCGAGGATCGGCGGCTGGACGCGGGCGAGATCGAGCGTCTGCTCAAGCGCAACACGGTTTTCGGCGAGTCGGGCGGCGGCCGCTTCCGCCATTACTTCGCCGAGAACGGCAAGACCAGCCTCAATCCGCCCGACTCGCCGGAAAAGGTGGGCGACTGGCGCATCGACCCGGACGCGGATACCCTCGAGCTGCGCTGGCGCCGGGGCGGCGACTGGATCCCCGTAACCGTCTACCTCGACGGCAAGACGGTCCGGATGGACTACCGGAACGGGCCCACCCGCACGGGGACCGTGATGAACGCGCGCGGCCTGGAGTAGGGCCGCGCGCTCGGCTCACGTGGCGAAGCTGTCGGGCATGGAGTCCTTCTTGCGCTGGATGAAGTCCTGCAGCGCCTCGTCGATGCCCGGATCCAGCTCGGGCGCCTGATAGTCGCCGAGCTTCTTTTTCCAGAGGGTGTTGGCGCGCTGGGCCGTATCCAGGCCGCCTTCGGTTTCCCACTGCTCGAACGAGTTGTTGTCCGCGACCTCCGAGCGGAAAAACGCCGTCTGGAAGTTGTTCTGGGTGTGCGTGGCGCCCAGGAAGTGACTGCCCGGGCCGACCTCGCGCAGGGCGTCCATGGCCTGCCCGTTCGCGGAGAGATCCACGCCGCGCAGCATCGGGTGCATCATGGCGAGCTGGTCGGCGTCCATCATCAGCTTTTCGAACGAGGACACCAGGCCGCCCTCCAGCCAGCCGGCGGAATGCAGGGTGAAGTTCACCCCGCCCAGCACGGTGGGCAGCAGGGTGTTGGCGCTTTCGTAGGCCGCCTGCGCATCCGGAATCTTGGACCCGCAGAGCGAGCCCCCCGAGCGGAACGGGACGCCCAGCCGACGGGCGAGGGCGGCCGCGCCGTAGAGCACCAGCGCCGGCTCCGGCGTGCCGAAAGTGGGCGCGCCAGACTGCATGGAGATCGAGCTGGCGAAGGAGCCGAACACCACCGGGGCACCGGGACGAACGAGCTGCGCGAAGGCCATGCCGGCCATGGCTTCCGCGAGGGTCTGCGCCAGGGTGCCTGCAATGGTCACGGGCGCCATCGCGCCGGCCAGGATGAACGGCGTGCAGATACAGGCCTGCCCGGCGCGCGCGTAGGTCTTGAGCGCGCCCAGCATGGTCCCGTCCCAGGTCATGGGCGAGTTGGCGTTGATCAGGTTGATCAACACCACGTTGCTGTCGACGAAATCCGCGCCGAAGACGAGGCGCGCCATCTCCACACTGTCCTCGGCGCGCTCCGGCGCCGTGACGGAGCCCATGAACGGCTTGTCGGAGTGCTTGATGTGCGCGTACACCATGTCGAGGTGGCGCTTGTTCACCGGCACATCGACCGGCTCGCACACGGTTCCGCCCGAGTGGTGCAGCCCCCGCGACATGTAGACGAGCTTCACGATGTTGCGGAAGTCCGCCATGGTCGCATAGCGGCGCCCCTCGTCGAGCGTGCGCACGAAGGGCGGGCCGTAGACCGGGGCGAAGACGGTGTGCGGATCGCCGATGGTTACCGAGCGCTGCGGGTTGCGCGCGTGCTGGACGAAGCGTTCGGGCGCGTTGTCCCGGATCAGCCGGCGCGCCATGCCGCGCGGGATGCGCACCCGCTCGCCGTCCACCTCGGCGCCCGCCTCGCGCCAGATCTCCAGGGCCTCGGGATCGTCGCGGAACTCGATACCGATCTCCTCGAGGATGGTGTCCGCATTCTCCTCGATGATCGAAAGGCCCTCTTCCGTCAGGACGTTGAAGTAGGGCACCTCGCGCGTGATGTAGCGGAGCTGCTCCGGTCCACTGCCGCCGCCGCGCGCCTGGCGCCGGGCCTCCTTGCCGCCGCCGCGCCCGCGCCGGCCCGCGCGCCGGCCACTGCGGTCGGCCGTGGTCTCGGCTTCCGCCGTCGATTCGGTGTCGCGCACGCTCATCGGCTCGGCTCCGCTGTGTCCTCGTGTCGCAGGGGCGATCGCGCCGGTTCACAGGAATTGTGGGGGTCCGTCGCGGCCGCGTCATATTTTGATCGCAGGCCGGTCCCCGCTGTCGTTTTGGCGACGCTCAACGGTTTAAAAGCGCCCGAGATCCGCCGCGTCCCGACGGTCCGCGCCGGCGCGCGGCGATCCGGTGTCGGTTCGCGGCTAACATCGTGTCGCATTCCGGAAGGCGCGTTGAACTGGCATTTCGGAGCTTCCCCAATCGGCGACTCCGGGGGTTCGAAAGGTCGCCGCGGATGCGCTATATCCTCCGCCATCAAAGAGATACCGCGCAGGCACGGCCGGAGAGGACAAGATAACCATGAGCGAACGCGAGGCGATGGAATACGATGTCGTGATCGTCGGCGCCGGCCCGGCGGGGCTGTCGGCGGCGATCCGGCTGCGCCAGCTCGCCGAGGAAACCGGCAACGATCTGGCGGTATGCGTGCTGGAGAAGGGGTCCGAAGTGGGCGCCCACATCCTCTCCGGCGCGGTGTTGGAGCCACGCGCGCTCGACGAGCTGATTCCCGACTGGAAGGACAGGGGCGCGCCGTTGAACGCGCCGGTGAGCGACGAAAAGTTCATGTTCCTCACCGCGAGCAAGGCCTACACGTTCCCCGTGGGGCTGCTCCCCAAGCAGATGCAGAACCACGGCAATTACATCGTTTCGCTGGGCAACGTCTGCCGCTGGCTGGCCGAGCGGGCTGAGGAACTGGGCGTGGAGATCTACCCCGGTTTTGCCGCGGCGGAAGTGCTCTTCGACGAGCAGGACCGCGTCGTCGGCGTGGCGACGAACGACCTGGGCATCGCCGCGGACGGATCGCAGAAGCCGAGCTATGAACCGGGAATCGAGCTGCGCGCGAAATACACCATCTTCGGCGAAGGCTGCCGGGGGAACCTGTCGCAGCAGCTCATCGCGAAATTTGGGCTGCGCGAGGGCCGCGACCCGCAGACCTACGGCATCGGCTTCAAGGAACTCTGGGAGATTCCCGAGGACCAGCACAAGCTGGGCACGGTGATCCACACCACGGGCTGGCCCGTGGACGACAAGACCTGGGGCGGCTCGTTCATCTATCACATGGAGGGCAACCAGGCCTGCGTCGGCTACGTCATCGGCCTGGACTACGAGAATCCCTGGCTCTCGCCCTTCGAGGAATTCCAGCGCTTCAAGACGCACCCGGCGATCCGGCCCATGCTGGAAAACGGGCGGCGCGTGTCCTACGGCGCGCGCGCGCTGAACGAGGGCGGCCTGCAGTCGCTGCCCAAGCTGACCTTCCCGGGCGGGATGCTCGCCGGCTGTTCTGCGGGCTTCCTCAACGTGCCCAAGATCAAGGGCAGCCACAACGCGATGAAGACGGGCATGCTGGCCGCCGAGGCCATCGCGGAAGCCGTCGCCGAGGGCGACGCGGGGCAGGCGGAGCTGACGTCGTTCACCGAGAAGGTGGAGGCCTCCTGGGTCCACGACGAGTTGCACCGGGCGCGCAACCTGCGCCCGGCGGCGGCGCGCTACGGCATGGCGCTGGGCACGCTCTACGCCGGCTTCGACCTCAAGCTCCTGGGCGGCAAGGCGCCGTGGACGCTGCACCACAAGCACGCGGACCACGAGACGCTGAAACCCAAGGACAAGATGCCCAAAATCGACTATCCCAAGCCGGACAACGTGGTCAGCTTCGACCGCAACTCCAGCGTCTATCTCGCCAACGTCTGGCACGACGAGGACCAGCCGGCGCACCTCCGGCTGTCCGATACCAGCATTCCGGTCGCGCACAATCTGGCGCACTATGACGCGCCCGAGCAGCGTTACTGCCCGGCGGGTGTCTACGAGATCGTCCGGGACGATGACGGCTCGAACCCGCGCCTGCAGATCAACTTCACCAACTGCGTCCACTGCAAGACCTGCGACATCAAGGACCCGACGCAGAACATCACCTGGGTCACCCCCGAGGGCGGCGGCGGCCCGAACTATCCCAACATGTGAAGACGGTGATCCCGGCGTCGCGGCGGCCCCTCGCGGGTCGTCGGCGGTTCCGGGGCGCGGAATTTCGGATCGGATGCTGGCCGGGGTCTCTGAATCCCGGCCAGTGTTTGTTTGCAACGCGCGTTCACCTCCGGCAACGCCCCTTGCTCCAAGGGCCAGTTCGAGGTCCGACACGGCCAACCCCGCCCTTGGCACGCGTAGACCGGTTTCGCCTCGGTTCCGGCGTCCGGTCGTCCTTGAGGCCGGCGCTGCTCGGTTGAACCCCCTGGTCGAGAACGGCTTTGGGGCTGCCGGGGCCGCCCGGCCGTATCGATCCGAGTCGATTGGTCGCGCATCGTACAAAATGTAGAAAACGGCCGCCTTGGCGCAGCCCAGTCGGCCGCGCCCCTTGGGCCCGGATGGCGCTGATTCGTCAGGGTGTTTCGGCGGGGCCGGGGCGTGACAGGGCGCTTGTGTGGCGCCTTGCCGAAGGCCGGAAGGCACAATATGTTGACCTGCCGTCAACAGTGGAGGACGGCGATGGTCTCGAAGTCTGTCAAGGATCGCGTTTGGCAAAAGGCGGCGAAGTCCGGGCGCAAGGACCCGGCGCAGTTTCGAAAAGATCCCTATGGAAACGAGATCTGTTACAGGTGTTACGGCTACAGTTCCCCCAAGGGCTGGGAAATCGATCATATCAAGCCGAAATCGAAAGGTGGGACCGACGCGCTATGGAACCTTCAGGCCTTGAGCACACGGGCGAACCGGTCCGTCGGCAACAATCGCCGCAAAGCCTCGCGCCATCGTCAGTCGAAGAATCCGCTCAAGCGCTGGCTTTTGGGATAATACCCCCGCCCCAGCAAATGAAATGACTTGTTGCGTTCGGTCCTCATGCTACGTGGCCTTCGGCCACCGACTGCGTGTCCGACACGCTCAGCATGAGGACCTCACCCTGAGCCTGTCGAAGGGTGGGCTTGTCGGATAGGAACTCGGCGGCCGAAGGCCGCCTAAGATGAGGCCTGCGAATCAAATCGAAGGCTCGGCGGTACGAGACCGCTATGCCTCGGGCCGCTGATTTGCATCTCGAATATGCCGCTTTGCCATGACCATGTGGATGGTCTGTGCCGCGCGCCTCAATCTACGGCTGCGCCCGGTGCCAGTCCTCCACCCACATGCTCGACGGGAACTGATGGCCCGTGGGCTCGACGCCGGCCAGCCAGGGCGGCAGGACGTAGGCCTGGGCGCGCCAGTACAGCGGCAGCGCGGGGAGGTCGCGGGCGTAGATGCGCTGCAGCTCGTGCCACATGCGCGTGCGCGGCCCTTCGTTGAGCTCGCGCTCCATCCGGTCGATCAGGTCGTCCACCTTCGGGTTGGCGTAGCCCTTAACGTTCTGTCCCGACCACGCGTTGTCCTCGCTCGGAATCATCGCCGAGTGCAGGGTCGAGCGGGGCACGCTTTCCGGCGAGGAGATCCAGGCGAACATCGCCATCCCCGGGAACTGCCGGCGCGTGACGGTGCGCCCGAAGAACACCCGCGCGGGTTCGTTCTCGATGGCGATATCCACGCCGATCTCGCGCCACTGGCTCTGCAGCACCTGCTGGACGAGCTGGCGCGTGCGGTCGCCGGCGGTGGTCATCAGGGACAAGCGCAGCTTCTCGCCCTCGGCGTTGGTGCGGATCTCGCCGCCGCCCTCGGGCCGGGTCCAGCCGGCCGTGCGCAGGAGCTCGCGCGCCTTTTCCGGGTCGTGCCCGTAGGTGCGGATGTCGCCGGTGAACACGCGGTCCTGCGGGCTGACGTTGGTGTGCGCCACCGGTTGCTCGCCGTCGAACAAGACCTGGGTGATCGCGCGCCGGTTGGCGCCGTAGGCGAGGGCGCGGCGTACCCGCCGGTCGGCCAGGATCGGGTTGTCCAGGTTGAACTCGATGTGCTCGTAGATCAGCCCGGACTCGAACTTGAACGTGAACCGGTCGCCGCGGCGCTTCTTCAGCGCCACCGCCTGGTCCAGGCGCAGGCCCAGTTCGCCCGCGATCATGTCGATCGCTCCGGAGAGCAGGT
>Ga0207714_1000339_pt1 | contig 32426 bp, 30 predicted proteins | sample PonA232FremontCA_2_FD_187270 | JGI IMG/M metagenome (GOLD analysis project Ga0207714, IMG submission 187270) | Marine sediment microbial community from Fremont, CA, USA - Pond A23 Sediment 2 (SPAdes) | ecosystem: Environmental > Aquatic > Marine > Unclassified | place: USA: Fremont, California...
TAGGTCCTCTGTGGTGACGTTCTTTGTGCCACAGAGAGCACAGAGCAACACAGAGAGGAGGTCAGAAGAGCACAGGATACCGGGCTCCTACAGAACACCCTTTGTGTACAACAGCCTGCCGTCGAAGTCGAACACGTAATAGACGATCTCCTGCCCCCCACCGGCGAATGCGGCGGCCTGCTCCCAGGCCCTGCGGCAGATCTCCCCCACGAGGCGCTGCGAATGCGGGCTCTCCCGGAGGAGCTCCAGGGCGTGGCGGGCCGTGTTCGCCCTGGCCACCGCATCGGCCGTGCCGCTGCCCAAACCGGTCTGCAGGCACCAGTCCGCCAGGAGGGAGAAATCGATGCGGCTGACCTTGGCGTGGGTATAGCGATGGCCCTGGGCCATCTTGACCAGCTTGCCGAAGAATGCGCTGAGATAGATCACGCGGAAGTCCCTTTCCGCCGCCTGCTCCAGGGAAAAGGCGAAGAAGTCCGCGATCTGCACGAACCCGTGCCTGGGCATGTGGGGCAGATCGGCGGCAAGCAGCCGCTCGCTGCGCCCTCCCGTGCTCAGGGCGATTTCCGTGAGTCCCCGGGAGCGGGCCACGTCCAGCCCCATGCGGATGGTCTCCCGGTAGGACTCCTTGGAGTAGGGAAGGACCGTGCCCCTGGTGCCCAGGATGGAGACCCCCTCCAGGATGCCCAGCCTGGGGTTCATGGTCTTCGCTGCCAGCTCGCGGCCGCGGTCCACCTCGATGGTTACCTCCACCGCGGTGCGGCACCCGGCCTGGCGCATGGCCTCGCGGACCGCCTCGCGTATCTGGCGTCTGGGCTCCGGATTGATCGCGGCCTCGCCGACAGGAACGGGAAGCCCGGGCTGGGTCACCCGACCCACGCCGCTGCCTCCGAGGATGCGGACCTCTTCCTCCCCCTCTTCCTTCCCCTCCTCCGGCAGGTAGCGGAGCCTGGCCCTGATGCGGGCCCTATGGGTCACGTCCGGGTCGGTTCCGGCATCCTTGACCACCTCGGCAGAGCCTTCCCCGTTTTCGCGGACTGTCCGCTCCAGGGGAACCACGAGCCTCTGCCCGTCCGGAAGGGGGATGTCCATGCCCTCGGGGACCTCCAGGCCGGCCAGGGTCAGGAGCGCCGCCTTGGCCGCGGCAGCGGAGCAGGAGCCGGTGCTGACGCCGATGCGATCGCCGCTTCGGGCCATGGTCCTCAGTCCTTGTCTTCCCGGAGCAGCAGCTCGGCCAGGGCGTTGAGACAGGAGGCGGCCAGGGCGGATCCCCCTTTGCGGCCGCGCAGGGTAATGAAAGGGATCCGGTCCTGGTTTTCCAGGCGCTCCTTGGCCTCGCTCGCGCCCACGAAGCCCACGGGCATGCCGATAACGAGCGCTGGCGCGACTTCGTCGGAGCCGGCGCAATCCAAGAGGGCCTCCAGGGCGGTGGGCGCGTTGCCGACAACAAAGATGGTATCCCCGCTGTCGCGGACTGCGGCCTCCATGGCCAGATCGGAACGGGTCCGGTCCGAGGAGTGGGCACGTTCCACAACCTCGGGGCTGTTCAGATAGCAGACTGGCTCGCATCCCAGGCCCTTGAGCCGGGTCGCGGTCAAACCGGCCCGAGTCATTTCCGTGTCCGCCACGATGCGGCAGCCGCGGGCCAAAGCCTTCTTGCCCGCTTCGATCGCCTCCGGATGAAAGCGGACCAGGGAGAGCATGTCGAAATCCGCGGAAGCGTGGATCATGCGCCGGACCACCTGCCACCGCTCCCCGCTGAAGGGCCGCGGCTCGCCGACTTCCGCCTCGATGCGGCGGAAGGACTCCTCCTCGATCCACTTACCCGGTGAAGGCGATTGATTGGTGCTCATGGGTCATTCCTGTGTTGGTGTGTACGTGTGCGTGTCAGAGGTTGCCATCCTTCAGAACCATGCAAGCATGTACCGGAAGAGCCGGATTTTGAACCCTCCGCTCAGCTAAAGCGTAAAGGGCAGGGTGAACATCCCGTAGATCCCGCCCATGAGGAGCAGGCTGATTACGCGGGCCAATTGGCCCAGGAGCAGGATCTGGGTTCCCATTCCCGGGGAGTAGATGCCCAGATAGCGTGGCAGTTGATGGCGCAGGGCCCGCACGGGAAAGGCGATCACATTGCCCAGGAGCATGGCCAGCGCCGCCTGGTGCAGCCCGAGGACCCCGTTCTCCAGCAAAGCACCGGCTGTGGCGAAGCCGGAGGTGTAGTCCGCCAAAAAGGCTATGATGACCATGGACAGGGACTCCACTGGGAATACGGCGCCAACAGCGGTGCCGGCCAGGATCTGCCGCATGGCGTCGAAGGCGCCCAGTTGGTTCAGGGTGTAGACGAAGATGTATATGGGAACCACGTACTGCACGATGCCCAGAAAACGCCGGGGAAACCTGCGCCGCAGCCGGTCCGCGATATTTTTGAGCCCCTCCCCGGGGGAGGGGGATTCGCTGGGATCCTGTTCCAGCGGCTCTTGCGGGGGTGGCAGGATGAAGCGTCCCAGGAGCAGAAAACAGCAGGTGCGCAGGATGATCGCGGCGAAAACGAGCCCCATGTAGATGCCTCCGGCCGCGCCGGCCAAAGGCAGGACGATGAACAGGGTTGTGGGCAGATGGAGGAAGAAGGTGGGCAGGTGGTTGACGAAGTTGGTCAGGTAGAGCTGGCCCTTGCCGATGCTTCCCTCGCGGTAATAGTCCACGAGCATGGCGTTGGCCGCAACCCCGGAGAAGAAGGCCGAGGTGAAGGCCGCGCTGCAGCGGCTCCCCAGATGGGCGAAGCGGAACATGGGTCCGGCCAGACGGGCCATATGCCGGGTCCAGCCCGTGGCTTCCACGACTTGGCCCACGATCAGGCCCACGCCCACCAGAAGAAGGATCCGGGTCAGGGGCCAGGCCAGGTCGCTCCCCGCTGCCGCCGGCCCAAAGTCGCTTGCCGCGCTGCCGAGCCAGGCCAGAAGGGCCGCTGTGAGGAGCAGGGAGACGGACGCCCCCAGAAGCGGATGGCGACCTTTCCCCCGGCTCTGCCCTGTGCTTGCTGCTGTGCTGTCCGTTGCCGTCATGGAGAAGGGGCACCTCGGATCCGGGGCGGATCAATCCTCTTGCCTGCCGTGCTTGGCCAGGACCAGGCTCCAGTACTTGGGCTCCTGCTGCATCATCCGCCGCAGATCGGTGTATATTCTTTCCTCGGGAAAACCGCAGCGCACCACGCCGAAGCAGCGCTTGAGGCCGTTCTCGGACAGGGCGTCCACGATGTCCTCCAGGTGCTTGTACGCCTTGAGAAAGACCACGTTGTCCGACTCCTTGGCGATGCGGCGCAGATTGTCCCCGCCCTTGACCCCGGACAGGAGAACCAGGTTCTCTTCTCCCTCCACCAGGGGCGTGTTCACCGCGGCTGCCCCGGCCTGGTAGGAGGTGATCCCGGGAACGGTCTCGATCTTGGTGTGGGGCGCCTTCTCCTGGATGATCCGCAGGAGGTAGCCGTAGGTGGAGTAGGTCAGGGGATCGCCCAGGGTGAGGAATGCGGCGCTGTTGCCGGCCTCGAGCTCGGCCAGGATGGTGTCCGCGTGCTCGTTCCAGGCCTGTTTGGCCACCTCCTGGTCCAGGCTCATGGGAAAGGGGAGCAGCTTGAGCGGCTTGTCCTGCGGCAGATGGGGCCAGGCGATACGCACGGCCATGCTGTAGTCGTTCTTGCTGGAGGAGGCGGAGAAGATGCAGTCCACCTCTTGCAGGATGCGGACGGCCTTGAGCGGGATGAGCTCGGGATCCCCCGGGCCCACTCCGATCCCGTACAGGGTGCCTGTGTCCTGTTTCCTTTGCCTTGTTTCACTCATAATCCGTCCTTACTCCTGGTAGAATCCGTTGATGACCCTGCGCACCGTCTTCCCCACCTCTGGGGTGAAGGTCTCCGGATAGAGGATGCGCCCGATGCGGTACATGCCCAGCAGCAGCCTGGGGCCGGGGCGGGAGACGATATGTTCGTTCACGATGTGGATCTCGCCGTCTTGCACCGCCCGGATCAGGGAGAATCCAGGCTCGCTTTTGATCATCTCCCTGGTGGGCTGGTTCATGGGGCCCTTCTGGGCCAGGTAGACCTCGATTTCGTCCCCCCGGGCCAGGATGCGCTCCTTGCCGAAGGCAGCGATGTTCGTGCCCCGGATGGGACGGGCCCCTTTCGCGGCGTTGATCCCTCCGACGGTTCGAAGGACGTGCATGGCGATGGACCGGGGGGAGAAGGTCTTCATCTCGCTGTGGATGGCCTCGAAGTACACGGTTTTCCTGTCCCGGATCGACTCGCCCAGGCTTTTCAGCTTGTTCCGGGTGTTCCGGAAGCGGCGCGCCATCTCCCGGGTCCGATCCCGCTTGCCGGTCAAAACGCCCAGGATGCGCCAGTATTCGGTTATTTCACCCGGTTCGCGCGGCTGCAAAGAAACAACCGCGATCCCGGTGTCCCGGAGCCTGGAGATGAGCCTGCCATAGCCCCTCTCGATCATGGGGCGGATCAGGACCAGGTCCGGATCCGCGGCCAGGAAGCGCTCCACGCCCTCGTGGTAGGAGAACACGGGCTTTTCTCCGGCCCGGGGCGGATAGGGATCGCTTTCGGAGACGCCAACCACTCGTGATTCCGCTCCAAGGGCGTAGAGGACCTCGGTGTGGGCCCCGTAGAGGGAAATGATCCTGGAGAAGGGCTGCTTGGCCTCAATGCGGCGTCCGCCCTGATCCCGCACGCAGGTGGCGTTCACCCTGGCGAAGTCGCCTGCCCGGGCCCACCCCGCCGCGAGCAGCAGAACGAGGCATATGGCGGCAAGCCCTGCTGAATACAGCGAAGCTCTCTTGCCCAGGGCGGGATGCACCAGGGCATGCGGAAAAGCGCTCCTTTTCATGCCATCTCTTCCCCTATCTCCCGTCCTTCTGTCCAGAAAACCGCCTGGCGGCAGCCCAGGCTGGGCTCGAAATAGGGCTTGGCCCGGACATCGAAGACGCGCTCCAGGGTTTCCTCCGTAGCTGCCTCGGCCGCGGGGCCGCAACGCACCAGTCGTCCCCGCTTCAAGAGGATCAGCTCGTCGCAGAAGCGAAGGGCCTGGTTCAGGTCGTGGAATACGGAGACCACGGTAACCCCGTGCCTGGCTTGCCGCTGGCGGACCAGATCCAGGAGCTGCAGCCCGTGCTTGATGTCCAGGTTGGATGTGGCCTCGTCCAGGAGGAGCACGTTCGTTGCCTGGACCAGGGCGCGGGCGACAACGGCGCGCTGTTTTTCCCCTCCGCTCAGCTCGGTGATATAGCGGTCTCGATAGGAAGCGATGCCGATTCGCTCCATGGTGCGTAGCACCGCTTCCCGGTCTTTCCGGCCGGGCGTTCCGAAGCGCGGGATGTGCGGATAGCGGCCCATGAACACGATCTCCTCCACGCTGAAGGGGAAGGTGAGGGCGAATTCCTGGGGCACCAGGGCGATTTCCCGGGCCAGATCCCGTCGCCTCCAGCTGGAGAGAGGACGATCCCGGAAGAGCACTCGCCCGGAGGCCGGCTCCTTGTACCCCAGCATCAGGTCGAGCAGGGTGGACTTGCCGCTGCCGTTGGGCCCCACGATGCCGTAGAACCGGCCCGGCTCCACGGCGAGATCCATCGCCTCCACGGCCCGGGTGCCGTCCGGGTAGCAGTATTCCGCTTGCTCCAGTCGAAACAGGCTCATAGGGCCATCTGCCTCCTGCGGAAGATGTAGCAGAAGAAAGGGCCTCCCAGCAGGGAGGTGAGCACCCCTATGGGCACTTCCTGGGGCAGCACCGCTCGGGTCAGGGTGTCCGCGCCCAGGAGGAGAATCCCTCCGCAGAGCAGGCTGACCGGCAAGAGCTTCATATGGTCCGGACCTGTGACGCCGCGCATCATGTGCGGCACCAGAAGGCCCACAAAGCCGATGATTCCGGAGACTGCCACGCAGACCGCCGCGATCAGAGAGGCGGTCACCAAGAGGATGAGCCTGGTCCGCTGCGGGCTGATCCCCAGGGTGGAGGCTGTGCGCCCGCCCAGGCAGATGATGTTCAGGGCGCGGGCGTAATAGAGGCAGATTCCGAAGCCGAGCCCGACAACGGATAGAACCAGGCCCACCTCCAGCCAGGTGGAGGAGGCCAGGCTGCCCAGGAGCCAGAACACGATCACCGAGACCCGTTCCTGGGCCAGATACTTGCAGAAGCTGATCCCTGCGGAGAGGATCGCGGTCACGATGACCCCGGAGAGGATCAGGTTGTTCGAGGACATGCCCCCGGCTGAGGAAGAGAGGGAGATGACCGCGAACAAAGTGAGCACCGCCCCGGCGAAGGCGAAGATGAAGACCGTGTACGGCCCCAGCAGCGCGGGAACGAAGAGCAGGGCTGTGGAGGCGCCGAAGGCCGCTCCGGCGGAGACGCCCAGAGTGTAGGGGTCCGCCAGGGGATTGAGCAGGATCCCCTGGAAGACCGCTCCGGACAGGCCCAGTCCCGCTCCCACTGCCGCGGCGGTGAGGATGCGGGGGAGCCGGACCTCGAAGATGGTGACCAGGTGCGTTTCCTGGATTCCGGTCAGCATGTCCCGCAAGCTGAATGTCTTGGCCCAGAGAGCCCGGAACACGGTGGGCACCGGGATGTCGATGTAGCCCATTCCCGTGGAGACGACGATCAGGCAGAGCAGGACGCAGGCCAGGATGATTTGCTGCAGGGCCGCTTTGCCCGAGAGTGGGTGCATGCAGCTCGCCGTTCACGCTGTGGCTCGGGTTCCAAATAAAAAAACCCGGATCGCTTGCGGAGCCGATCCGGGGATGTCCCATTTTCATCCTCGATCACCCGGTCCGGGGGGTGTCCTCGCGGAGCCGGTGTTGTCCAGGCAGGTCTTCTGACTCGCGGATCGGTCTACTCGCCGCGCCTTCCCACCCCCCTCACTCACTTGATGAAGCGTTTCGCCGCTCGCCCTGTGAAAGCCCTTCCGGGGCAATCAGTTTCGAGAATTCGGCATCTTCACCTTGAACTGAGTGAGGGGGACAGTGGCCTTGCTGCGGCTTTCGTCCCCGCTTACAGCGGTGGGTCCGTCCCTGACTTGCACAGGGTTCCCTTTTAAGCCAAGCTGAGGGCACCTGGATGTCGATGCAAAGATCGTCGATTGAGTATCCTCGAACCTAGAGAAAATACGGGGCGGAGTCAAGTCAATCGCGCGAAATCCGGAGCCCTGTTCATGAGCCGGACTGCCACCTACGAGACCTTCGAGCACGGGGCGGACATCGGGATCCGCGGTATGGGCCGCAGCCTGGAGGAGGCCCTGGTCATGGCGGCCAGGGCCGTGTTCAGCCTCATGGTGGACGACGTGGAAAGCGTTCCCGCCAGAACCCGGGTGGAAATCCGGGTGGAGGGCCATGACGCGGAGTCCCTGCTTTTGGCCTGGCTCAATCAGCTCTTGGCGGAGGCGGACATAGGCGGCCTCGTATTTTCCCAGTTCCGTGTTTCCGTGAGTGGCTGGTCCCTGTGGGGCGTTGCCTGCGGAAGCGATTATGCCGGCCGGGATCCGGGAGTGGAGGTCAAGGCGGCCACCTATTCCGAGGCCGCGGTTTTCGAGAGCGGCGGCCTCTGGATCGCCCAATGCGTGGTGGATGTTTAGCTCGTATTCGGTGCGTCGGTTTGTCGGTGTGTCAGTTGTATGAAAATGTGTCCAATTCACTGAATTTCAAGGTAAAACTGCCAAGCAAGGCGAAGGCGGGTGGAGCGCTTCGCCGGGCTTCATAATACACCTTGGCCTTGTTCTTGCCGCAATAAGCGACCCCATGCTCGAGCCGAGCATCAAACCCGATATCGGCATGCGAGGTGAGCCTGGAGTGGCTAGGGTGATGTCCTTAAGGGGCTGCCGGTCCCATCAGCTGAAATCCGGATGAAGCCCGCGCTCCAGTGTCCACCCGCCTTCGCCTTGCCCCATTTTCATGCTTGGCTGTGCCTGGTCGGACCGGGAATGAGGGTTATATCAGTTAGCGGACAACCGGGAACCGGGAACGGCGAACGGAGAACGGGGAACCTTATCGCCTTGACAAAAAAGGGGGGAGAAACTACATTGATTTCGGTTTCGGGACGTGGCGCAGTCTGGAAGCGCACTTGCATGGGGCGCAAGGGGCCGCAGGTTCAAATCCTGCCGTCCCGACCATTTGGGGAAAGGGGTTCCGGGAGTATTCCCTGAGCCCCTTTTTTTGTATCCATGATTGATTCGAGCTTTTTCCCGCCTTTTCGAGACCAGGCCCTATTGACGCACTCATCTGTTTCATCCGCTATCCAGGGAGATCCCATTTTCTCGAGATATGTCCCGATTGACGCAGCTGTATCGCAACTGGTTCCTGGCCAGCCGGCCGTGGTCCTTTGTCATGACCGCCATCTCCCTGGGAGTGGGCGGTGCTGTCGCAGCCATCGACGGCCCCTTCTCCTGGGGTCTGTTCGGGCTCGCCCTTGCGGGCATGGTATTCGTGCACGCGGCCACCAACCTGATCAACGACTACTATGACGTCCGGAGCGGGGTGGACAGCCTGGAAGCGGCCACGGCCCAGTACCGGCCCCATCCCTTGGGGGAGGGCAAGCTCAGCTCGAAGAACGTCCGGAGAGTGGCATACCTATTGTTCCTCGCCGGCGCGGTCATCGGGATCTGGCTGGCGGCGACCCGTGGCTGGCCCATCTTCCTCTTGGGCGTCATCGGCCTTTTGGCGAGCCTGGCCTACAGCGCCCCGCCGGTGAGCTACAAGTACGTCGGCCTGGGAGAGTTTTCCGTGTTCCTCATGTGGGGCCCGCTCATGGTGGAGGGGAGCTATTTCGTCCAGAGGCGGGGATTCAGCCTGGATGCCCTGTGGATCAGCATCCCCTTCGGAGTGATCGTGGCCCTGGTGCTGCTGGCGAACAATCTGCGCGACATCTCCCACGACACAAGCCGAAACATCCGCACCATCGCCATCCTCCTGGGCAAACGGAAAGGGTTTTACCTGTATGCCGCGCTTGTGGGCCTGGCATACGCCTGCATCCTGCTCATGGTGATCTTCGGGGTGCTTTCCTTCTGGTCCCTTATCGTGTTCGCCTCCCTGCCGTTGGCGGTGAAGATCTTTGGGGTCATGGTGAGGAAGATCCCGGATGACGCGGATGCGAGAACCGCGCAGCTGGATACCGCCTTCGGCGTTCTGTTGCTGATCTCCTTGATTGTGGAGGCCGTGCTATGAGCAACCCCCTGTTCAACTGGAAGCACGTGGCAGCCAGTATTGTCCTGGCATCCGCGCTGTGGTTCTTCGCCTTTTATCTGCAATGGGGTGTTTTCTGGTTCAAGATCTCCGCCTCCGCGCTGACGCTCGCGCTCCTCTCCCTTGTTCTGCAGCCCGCGACGCATCTTCGTCCTTCCCTCAGCCCGCGAAACGTGTGTATCGGTCTCGCCTCGGCAGTGCTCCTGTACCTCATCTTTTGGGCCGGAAAGACCGTCTCCGCGGCAATGCTGCCCTTTGCAGCGGACCAGGTGGGGGCCATATACGGCAAGGGGCAAGGGACATCCACCTGGATTATTGTTCTGCTGCTCTTCTTTGTCACCGGACCCTGCGAGGAGATCTTCTGGCGCGGCTATCTCCAGCGTCAGCTCATGAGGCGCTTTGGCGGCCTTTCCGGCTGGCTGCTGGCAACAGGGGTCTATGCCGGGGTCCACGTCTGGTCCGGCAACTTCATGCTCATTTGTGCGGCAGGTGTGGCCGGGGCTTTCTGGGGGGCGATGTACTGGAGGCTGTCCGATATCTCGCCGGTGATTATCTCGCACTCCATCTGGAGCACCTTTATTTTTGCGGTCCTGCCAGTGCCCTGAGGCGCAGGGGATGGGGAGCTAAACATCCCTGAGCCAGCCGGATGGTGTCAGAGCTGCTCGCTTCTCAATTCGGGACCGCTTAGTCCGTCATCTGGTTCCTTCCCAGTTGGGGCTTGCACGATCCGAACGAAGGCGTCAACCAGATCCGGATCGAACTGGGTTCCGGCGCAGCGCTGCAATTCTTCGACTGCGCTTTCGTGGGAAATGGCCCTTTTGTAGGACCGATCGCTGGTCATGGCGTCATAGGCGTCGACAACCGCCAGGATGCGACACTCCAGGGGAATCTCCTCCCCGGACAAGCCCAGGGGATAGCCCTGTCCGTCCCACCACTCGTGGTGCTTGAGAATGAATTCCGCGATTGGTGCGAGATCCGTTGTGGACAGGGCTATGCGGTGGCCTATCTCGCAGTGCCGCTTCATGGCCTCAAATTCCTTCTCGCTCAGGGGAGCGGACTTGAAGAGAATGGAATCCGGCACACCCACCTTGCCCAAGTCGTGGAACCGGGCCAGAAGGCGCAGGTCCTTCAGCCGAGCACCGGAGAGACCAAGGGACCGACCCAGCTTGCGGGCATAGTTCGCCAGGCGTGCGGCATGGCCGTCGGTAACGTGGTCCCGTGCCTCCATGGTGGTGATCAGGGCCTGAATCGTCTCGTTGCGGGAGGTGCTTTTCTGCTGCAATTTGTGTCTGTACATGGCGTCGTCCGCCCGCTTGAACAGCACATTCATGTCTTCGGGTCGATTCGGCTCCCGGGTCACGGCATAGCCCACGGACACGGAGAGGCCGAGCTCCGGATCCAGCTCGTGGTAGCGGGCCACTTCGGATCGGATCTGCTCGCATCGGAGTTGAACGATCTCTTCCTCTGTGTCGGAAAGCAATACCGCGAATTCGTCCCCGCCGATGCGGGCCGCGATGTCGCCTGCCCGGAAGCAGGAGCGAAGGATGTCCGCGGCCGCACGGAGCAGGTCGTCCCCCTTGCTGTGGCCCAGGGTGTCATTGATCAGCTTGAGCCCGTCGATGTCGCAGACAACAACGGCTGCCGAGCTCCAGCGGTTGTTTCCCAAGCGGCGCATCTCCTCCTCGAACAAGGCCCGGTTGTAGAGCCCGGTGAGAGGATCGTACAGGCTCATTTCCTCCAGTTTCTTTTCCATTCGCTTGCGTTCGGTGATGTCGGTCAGATTGACCACCAGCCCGTCATGATCCCGTCCGGCCCGATTGATCAGGGCGGCGCTCACTCTGATGTCCAGGACCTGATCGTCCTTGGTCAATCGCTTGGTGTCGAATTGAACCGGGTAGCCAGTGCGGTAGATATCCTGGATCTCGGCGCGCGTCTTGTCCGTCTCGTCTTCCGGGACAAAGGGCACGCAGCGTCCCTGCAGCTCCTCGAAGGTCCAGCCGAAGACCCTGGTGAAGGCCGGGTTGATGTAGCGGGGATGGCCCAGGTGGTCGTACACGATGAGCGGGTCCGGGATGGCCTCCAGAATGGTCCGCAGATGTTCCTCTTGTCTCTGCAGTGCCTCTTGGGCGCGTTTTTTGTCCGTGATATCCGTGACGAATCCCTCCAGACCAAGCTCGTTGTCTTCGTCCGCCACGCAGATGCCCTTGTGCCACACCTGCCTTTCCTCTCCGGCCGCCGTGGTGATGCCGTATTCCGCCTCGAAGTGCTTCCTGTTCCGGACGGCATCCTGAATGATCCTTTGCACCTGCTCCCGGTCCCGCTCGGAAATGATATCCGTATAAGCCATTTTACGGCTTCCCACGAAATCGGTGTTTGTGTATCCGGTTAGCTCGAGGCATCCCCGGCTGATGAACTCCATGGTGCATGCGGGATCGATCCGGCAGCGGTAGGCCATGCCCGGTAGGTTGGCCATTAGGGTGGAAAGCTGCCTCTCCGATTTGCGGAGGGCTTCCGTTGCTTTGCTGCGCTCCTCCTCCAGCTCCAGGCTGTACAGGGCAAAGGCGAGATCCGCTGCAACTTCCCGGAAGAGGGCCCATTCCTCGGCATACAGGGCAAAGGAGCGATCCATGGATACAGCGAGCAAGCCGTATACTCTTCCCTCGTGCTCCAGACGGATGGTCAGCGTGGCCCGAGACGAGTGCTTGGCCGCCAGTGGGCAATCGGAACAGGAGATGGCGGGGTCGCGCACGGCCAGAATATCCGGCTGGCTCAGCGCGCTCCGGGCGCAGTGGAAGCGCTCTCCATTCCGCAACCTGTTGAGGAAAAGGGGAAATTCTTCGCTCAGCCCGGCCTCCGCTGAAGCGGAAATCTCTCCCCGCGCGTCGAGAAGGACGATCCAGGCGCAATGGTAGCCGCGCGTCTCGGTGAGCCTGTGGCAGGCCTCGCGGATGAGTCGGTTCCGCTCCTTTTCCGAGGTGATCAATTGATTGACCTTGCGCAGCGCGCTCAGCACGCGGTAGAGATGAGCGATCTTTTCCTGGGCCTGCCTGCTTGGGAGCATGTCCCGGCTTCCATCAGTCAGGGAGGCGGTGACCTCTCGTTCCCTCTCGGTGGATTCTTGGGGGGCATCGCGCGGAATAGGCTCTCTGGCGGCTGCTTCGGCCTGCTGGAGCCTTCCCGCGATAGTGACGGCGAAGGCCCCGAAAAGGAGGAAGCACGCCGAAAGGAGGCTCCGGAGGAGGAGCTTGTGGGCGGGCGGGTGCCACAGGAGCACCCCAAAGCTCTGGTGCGAGGAGAGGAATGTGTCCGTCCAGGCGTCCGCGAGCCAGACGGAGACGGCCAGGGCGGCCGCAAGGGTCATGATTTTGATCCGGGGACGGTTCAATGCCGGTCTCCTCCGCGGGAGCGAGCCTCAAGGCCACAGGTCCGGGTCGGGTCCGGATTCTGTGCGGTCGGATAACGCGGGAAGCGCGGGCGCCCCTGCAAGCTCGGCCCGGGCTCTCTCGCCGCCAGGGCCCTGTTCGTCTCTGCCTTTCCGGTTTTTGGCTGCATGAAGGACGATGAGGGCTGGACCGGCGGCAGAGGGAAACGTTTTTCCCGCGGTCCTTGGCGCATATCTGGTATTGCGCCACATGGCATATTTCCATTTACGCAGCTTTGCCGCGCAAAGTCAATTGGCAATTGATCAGGGCCGGGATTTTCGGCTGGAAAAACGTTGCCGTCTTGAAGAGCAGGAGGGGAGGTTAGGTTCGCAAGGGGCTTTCCACAAAGCCAAGATAGGATGCCATCCATTTTCAAAACAGCTAGGCGGGCGATCCCTGGATGGATCGGTGCGAGCCTCTTCGTTATTCATCAGGTCAAACGCTTGACGATTTCGTAATGATTGACAGCTATTTTGCTCACATAGGATACAGTTTCGTCGTAATTCGGGATGATCCCGTAGGGCTTGTACACGGCATGGGGATAATACGTCCTGGAAAGCCCGGCGTTGTATCCGGCTGTGGCTGCGAGAATATTCCCGTTTCTCCCTTTCATGTATCGGCTCATCATTTTAACCATTGTCTCGATCGGTTTTTTATACGTTACGCGCTCGTCGAATTGCAATAAAAAGTCCAGATCTTTGGGGTTGAATAGGCTCTTTCCTTTGTAGTTGTCCTGCAGAAAACTCCGATATTCCTTTCGCGCTTTTCTTATGGATTCTTCCAGGGAGTCCATCTCGTGCAGCGCATCGAGCCATTCCCGCGCCCGGGCAAGAGTGGTTCCCCGCGCATGCTCACTGAGGCTTTTTCTGAAAAGTGCCTCCTGGTTGCGGAAAAGCTTCCTGTTTTTGTTCTCGAGCTTGTTCTTTCTTTTCCGGAGGGCTGTCAATCGGTCCAGGGCCTTGGCTTTTTCCGGCTGCTGCAGCTTTTCCTCGGCAACCCGGCTCGTGGTGGGGCAGACGATCCCGAAGCTCGTGGCAGTTGGGAGGGTGAATTGACAGATGCCGGAGGCGAAGGACCAGGAAACGGCGAATTCGTAGAAAAAGGACTCTTCCATGATTTGGGCCATTAACCAGGCGGGATCGACAGGGTAGGTTGCGCCGTGCTTCTTTACCGAGCGGATCACCCAATAGGCAATATTGGCGATCCGGTTGTCCAGGTCCACTTTTTCCGGCGGTTTGTGCCAGATGGGCATGGATCTGCCTGAATAGTGGTCCTGAATGAAGCGCATGGTAGCCTGATACAGGCGATGCTGATACTTCTCCAGGCTCTTGCCCTGGGGAAAAAAGCTCGGCTTTCGGGGCTGGATAATCGAGATTGCCGAGCCGGGTTCATGTCTGGAGAGGGCTGTTGTATCCGTGGAGGCCCAGGTTTTGGCGCTGAACCAGGGCAGGAGCAGTGCGGGGATTGCGGATTGGAGTACCTTGCGTCGTTCCATTTCTTCCTCTGGAGTGATATATTGCAAAGACATCGCAAGAATGCGGCGGTCGGCCAGAGCGGTCCGAGAGCCGCTACCGGCCCCATGTGCTATTATGACCGGCCTGACATGGTTGGTCAAACTGCGAGAAAATTCCCTGCTGGATCGAGAGCCTGTTCGGAAATTTTTTCAGCTCGTTGGCACAACCGGAATTGGGGCCCTTTATCACCTCGGCCTCTCTGAGGTAGGGTGAAGGGGGTGAGGCTTTCGTGACCCGCATCCGGAGCTGATTCTCGAACATGACCACGCAGCGAGCACAAATCCGGATTGAGCGTGTGGCCCGGTTCAGCAGCATCCTGCCGCTGCTGATCTTTCTGGGGGCGGCGTCCGTCGTGCCGCACACCGCGGCAGGGGAGGCCTATCGGTGGACCTATCCCTGGGTCCCCGGGCTGGGGGTGAATCTGTCCTTCCTGGTGGACGGGCTGAGCCTGCTTTTTGCGCTTATCATCAGCGGCGTCGGCTTCTTCGTTACCCTGTATGCCGTGGATTATCTGCACGGTCACCGCCAAACCGGCAGGTTCTTCCTCTTCCTGCACCTGTTCATGCTCTCCATGCTGGGCCTGGTCAGCGCGGACAACGTCCTGGCCCTGTTCGTGTTCTGGGAGCTGACCACCATATTCTCCTATCTCCTCATCGGGTTCGAGCACGAGTCCGCGGAGTCACGGAAAAGCGCCCGACAGGCCCTGCTGGTTACCGGGGCCGGGGGATTGGCTCTCCTGGTGGGCTTTCTGCTTCTGGGGATCGCCGCGGGGACCTATGAGATATCGCGGATGGTCCCCATGGCGGCTTCCCTGCAGGAGCATCCCTTTTACTGGGCCATCCTGGCCATGCTCCTTCTGGGGGCCTTCACCAAGTCCGCGCAGTTTCCCTTCCATTTCTGGCTCCCCAAGGCCATGGCTGCGCCCACGCCGGTGAGCGCGTTCCTGCACTCGGCAACCATGGTCAAGGCAGGCATCTATCTGCTGGCTCGGTTTCATCCCGTTCTGTCCGGATCCCCCGCCTGGACCGCGACCCTGGTTCTCGTGGGCGCCGCAACCGCGGTCATGGCCGCCTTCACCGCCCTGGGCCAGTCGGACCTGAAGAAGATCCTGGCCTACACCACGGTCTCCGCCCTGGGCATCATGACCATGTTCCTGGGGGGGCAGCTCGGACCCTCCCTCATGGCGGCCATGACCTTTTTGCTGGTGCACGCCATCTACAAGTCCGCGCTGTTCCTGGTGGCCGGGATCATCGATCACCAGACCGGGACCAGGCAGCTGGAGCAGCTCGGTGGCCTGGCCCGATCCATGCCGGTCACGGCTCTGGGCGCTTTCGCCGCCTGTTTCTCCATGGCTGGATTCCCGCTGTTCTTCGGCTTTGTGGGGAAGGAGATCATGTACAAGGGCGCCCTGGCCGAAACCATGATGCCCAATCTGACCGCGTCCGCCGCTGTCCTGGCCAACGGCCTGATGACCGCGGTGGCCGGGATCTTCCTCATCGGCCCCTTCCTGACAGGGTCCGCCAGGCACCATGAGCCCGCGCCAGAGGCCTGCGCCAACATGTGCAGCGGGCCCCTGCTGCTGGGAAGCATGGGCATATTCTTCGGCATTGTCCCCGAGTTTGTGGGGCAGTATCTGGTGAGCCCCGCTGTCGCATCCTTTCATCCGCATATGGAACAGGTGAAGCTGGAGCTGTTCCACGGGATCAACACCCCGCTGGTGCTGAGCGCCGTAACCCTGTCCCTGGGAGCGGTCCTGTACCTGGGGCGGAAGCGGGTCAATCGGGCGGTGTGTCAGAGTTACGAGGCAATCGGCCTGGACGGCTCCAGGATCTACGACAGAGTCATCGAAGGGGTGGCCGCTCTGGGCGGACTTCAGAACAGGGTGCTGCAAAACGGGTCCTTGCACCGGTATTTCGCGATTGTCGCGGCGACCTTTGTCCTGCTGACCGGATTCAGTTACCTGCACGGCCTCGAAGCACTTCCCGAAGCCGGGATGCCCGTGCTCGCCGTCAGACAGTGGCTGCTCCTTGCAGTGATCCTTGCGGCTGTGGTTACGGTGGTGATGACCCGTTCCATGCTTCTGGCAGTATGCGCACTCGGTGTTTCCGGCGCGGTGATCGCCGTGATCTTTCTGGCCCATGGCGCTCCTGATCTGGCCCTGACCCAGCTTCTGGTGGAGACCCTGACCGTGATCATCGTCTCGGTGATTTTGCTGCGTCTGCCCGGCCTGGGCCGCGCGAGAACGAAATCCCGGGCCAGGAAGTCCCTTGACGCGGCTCTCGCCCTGGGCGCGGGAGCGGTCATGACCACCCTGGCCCTGACCATGCTTTCCAGTCCCCTGGACCGCTCCGTAACCGAATTCTATGAGCAAAGCAGCTACCTTGCGGCCCACGGCCGCAATATCGTGAACGTGATCCTGGTGGATTTCCGCAGCCTGGATACACTGGGCGAGATCGTGGTCGTGGCGAGCGCCGGTCTGGCCGGCTTCGCCCTGATCCGCGGACGCAAGGGGAGATCCTGATGCAGTCCCTGATCCTGCGCACGGCCACGCGGCTATTGGTGAGCATGATCCTGGTGTTCTCGGTATACCTGCTTCTCCGCGGCCATAACGCCACCGGCGGAGGATTCGCAGGCGCGCTTGTGGCGGGCACGGGTTTCGCCCTGTACACCATGGTCGAGGGCAGCGCCTCGGTGCGGCGGGCCCTCCGCATCGACCCCCGGGCTCTGATCGTCGCGGGGATGATCCTGGCCTTGGCTTCCGGATTCATCGGCCTTTTTGCGGGAAACGCCTTCCTTGCCGGCACATGGTGGACCCTTGCCGTGGTCAACGGCAAGGAGGTGGTCCTGGGCACCCCCTTCGTCTTCGATATCGGGGTGTTCGCCATTGTCCTGGGAACGATCCTGACCCTCATACTGGCCCTGGAAGAGAATTGACATGGAAACCGCGCTTGCCTTCATGGTCGGCATCATCGCCGCGGCGAGCATCTACCTTATGCTCTCGGGCAATCTCATTCGCTTCATCTTCGGCCTGGTGCTGGCCACCAACTCGGTGAACCTGCTCATCTTCGTCTCCGGGCGCCTCACTCAGACCCGGCCGCCCCAGATCCCTGAGGACGCCTCGGTTCCGGTCGGCCCTGTGGCCAACGCGCTGCCCCAGGCCCTGATTCTGACCGCCATCGTTATCGGCTTCGCCCTGTCCATCTTTGTCTTTATCCTGTTCTATAGGGCCTATCAGTCCCTGGGCACCGTGGACACCGAGTCCATGCGGGCCGCGGAGCCGGGGCAGGAGAGGGAAGCGTCCGCAGGGGATGCTGGGGCTGTTGCCAAGGAGCCCGCTCAAGGGGAGGCGGAATGAGCCTGTTCGTTGTGCTTCCGGTGATCCTGCCCTTCGCAGTGGCAACGGCCGCTCTCGGCTTCCGGGACCATCCGCTGTGGCAGAATCGGATCAGCGTCCTGGGGGCGTTCTTGCATCTTGCCGCCTGCGCCGCGCTGTTCATCCGAGTAATTCGGGGCGGCATTCAGACCATGCAGATAGGGGATTGGAAGGCGCCCTTCGGCATCACCCTGGCCGCGGATCACCTGAGCGTGGTCATGATCATGGCCGCGGCGATTCTGGGGGCGGCGGTGGCGCTGTATTCCCGATCCGAGATCGACGCCGATCTCCTGCGGTCCGGGTATCATCCCCTGCTGCACATCCTTCTGGGAGGCGTTAGCGGGGCCTTTCTCACCGGGGACCTGTTCAATCTCTACGTCTGGTTCGAGGTTATGCTCATGGCCTCCTTCGGGCTGCTTGTGCTGGGCCGCGGAAAAGAGCAGCTGGACGGCGGGGTGAAGTACGTGATGATCAACCTCTTCGCCACCCTGCTCTTTCTCGCCGGAGTGGGGCTGCTCTACGGCATGACCGGCACCCTGAACCTGGCGGACCTGCACCTGGCGGTACAGGAGGTGGACAATCAGGCCCTGCTTGCGGCTGTGGCCGCCATCTTCATGACCGCCTTCGGGATCAAGGCGGGCCTGTTCCCGCTCTTTTTCTGGCTGCCAGCCTCCTATCACACGCCCCCTGTAGCGGTTTCCGCCATAATGGCCGGGCTCTTGACCAAGGTGGGGGTCTATGCCCTGATCCGCCTCTTCTCCCTGGTCTTCATCTTCGACGTGGCGTACACGCACGGGCTGCTCCTGGTCGGCGGAGTGATCACCATGTTCACCGGTGTTCTCGGCGCTGCCGCGAACAACGAGTTCCGGCGCATTCTCTCCGTGCACATCATTAGCCAGGTGGGGTACATGGTGCTGGGACTGGCCCTGTTCACACCCCTGGCCCTGGCCGGAGCGGTCTTCTATCTCCTGCACAACATGATCGTCAAAGCCAATCTATTCCTCATCTCCGGGCTTTCCGCTCGGATCTCCGGCGCCTTCGAGCTGAAGAGGCTGGGCGGGCTGTACCGTGATCACCGCTTTGTGGCGCTTCTTTTCTTTATCTCCGCTTTCTCCCTGGCCGGATTTCCGCCCCTGTCCGGGTTCTGGGCCAAGCTGATCCTGGTCCGGGCCGGGCTGGAGACCGGGGCTTACGGCGCGGCCGCCGCCGCGGTTACCGTGGGCCTTCTCACCACCTATTCCATGACCAAGATCTGGGGGGAGGCCTTCTGGAAGCCGAGCCCGGCAAGGTCCGAGTCCGCGGAAGGCGGAGATACGGCGGAAAATCCGGATATGTGGATGCTGGTGCCCGTTTCCGGGCTGGCCTGTCTGACCCTTCTCATCGGTCTGGTGCCGGGTCCCTTTCTGGAAGTGGCCCAGCGGGCGGCCCACGAGCTCACGCATCCCGAAATTTACGTGAACGCCGTGCTGGGGGGCAAATGAGGCACCTGTTCCTGGTGAATCTCCTGCTGGCCGCGGGCTTTGCCGTGATCATGGACCAGCTGAACCTGGGCGGGATCGTCGCGGGGTTCATTATAGGCTATGCGGCCCTGTGGATCACGCGGCCCTTGTTCGGGACCACCAGCTACTTCGGGCGGGTGGTCAAGCTGCTGTGGCTGGCGATGACCTTCGTTTGGCAGGTGCTGATCTCCAATTTCCGGGTGCTCTGGGATGTGGTCACCCCCACCCATTTCAGCCAGCCTGCGGTGATCGGAGTGCCGCTGGACGCAAGCACGGACTTCGAGATCATGGTCGTGGCCAACATGATTTCTTTGACCCCGGGGACCCTGAGCCTGGATGTCTCCGAGGACCGCAGCACACTGTACGTGCACGTGATGTTCGGGGACGACGTGGAGGCGGCTCGGGCCGAGATCAAGGAGCGCATCGAGAAACGAGTGCTGGAGGCGTTTCGCTGATGGGCGTGGAAAGCGAGTTGGTCCGGATCGCCGGGCACATTACCCTTGTTCTCTTGACCCTGGCCATCCTCATCGCCTTTGTCCGGCTTGCAATTGGTCCGGATCAGGCGGACCGGATCGTGGCCCTGGACCTGATTTCCGTGCTCATCGTTGCCTATTTGGCGGTCCTGTCCATTCACACCGGGCAAAGAGCCTATCTGGACGTGGCCATCGCCTATGCCTTGATCGCCTTCCTGGGAACCGTGGCCCTGGCCAGGTTCCGGGAGAGATTGGCCAAGGAGCGCGGCGGACGCGAGGATACGGACGAGGAGGGGAAGTGATGGAAGTGCTGACAGCGGTGTTGATGCTCGCCGGAGGGATGTTCTGCCTGGTGGCCGCAGTGGGCATGCTGCGCCTGCCGGATACCATCATTCGGATGCACGCGGCGACCAAGGCCGGTTCCCTTGGAGCGGGGCTGATGTTCCTGGCCCTGGCCAGCTATTATCTGGATCTGAGCACAACGCTCCGAGCAGTGGCCGCGATCTTTTTTCTGTTGATCACAGCGCCTGTGGCCGCGCACCTCATCGGTCGCGCAGCGTATTGCACCCGGGTGCGGCTGTGGGACCGGACCCGGATCGACGAGCTGGCCTATACCTGCGACTGGAGTGGGCCTGAAGATGGGGAGGAGGAAGGATGATCCGGTTCCGGAGGCAAGCGGTGCGGAGCATCAGAAAAAATACCTTGTGGATGCCTTCGGGAGGTGGGGGTATCTCGAGGGACTCCTCCAGGCCGGTCAGCAGGGCCTGGATGGCTTCTGCCAGGACCTGAGGATTCTATCCGCCCTCTAGCAGGGGGTTGAAAATCTTCCAATTGCGGCGTTGCTTCAAAAAAAAGTTCAAAATTTGGCGGGATTGCTCCGAGAGCGGCTGTACAGGCAATCCTGAGAACAAGGAGAGATGGATATGCGACAACCCAATCCGCTACTCCATGGAAGAAAAGAGCTTTTGCACAGTTGTTCGAATGAGTCCTGGAAAATGTATAAACGAGGTTCTGTTGGAAAGAAAGTATTTTTATTATTGTTATATTTAGCGCTTATTGGAGCTATTAGTGGTTGTGCCGGAAAAAGCAGCCTTGATGTGGGAGGAGCGAAGATAGATTACTCGAAGATGGAGGTGTATAGTTCTGAGATAAAAGGTAAGGTAAAAAAGTCGTCACAGAACTATGAAAAGAATAAGGTTCACAAGGCACTTGTAGGTGAGCCATTGGTCTCCAAGATAAAAGGATATGTTCAAAAATGTAAAGCACTAAGTAATACGAATGCTGGGAAATATGTTACTCAAAAAGGAAAAGAATATGAGATAAGATATGAACATGCTGAAGACGATGGTCTTTTTGTTCATGTTGATTGTCAAGGCAACTATTCGGAGTGTGGTGTGGGATATTACAAGATTGACAATGAAGGATCTATATTAAGCAAGCATCCGTATTATGATTATTATGGGAATTGGCATGTCGTAAACGACCTCTCTATAAAAAATAATGCAAATCAAACAGTTGAGAAGGGGACAAAAATATTTGAGCCCTTGGTGTCTATTAGATATTCCAAGGATGCATATAAGACCGAGATCATTTATTCCGGGGTGGATAGTGAGAGCTTGAAGATGGAATATAAGAAATATACATCGTATTTTACAGAGCCATCTTCTCAACAAAGTCTATCATATATACTAAGCAATGAGGACAATGTTGTGGCGTTTAAAGATTATAAAATAAAGATTGTGGAAGCCACGAATCAATATGTGAAATACGTTGTATTGTCTGACTAAGATGCCAATTGGGCCTTCGGCGTGTCCCGGCACCTTTTGTTTCCGCTTTAGTGGTGCATGCGCCCCTATCTTGGCGAAGTCATTCGAAATAGCATTCTGGAGGGATTGTCATGAGCCAAATACCCCGGATTTCGCCAGAACAGGCGAGGGAAGAGACCCTTGCCGGGCGGGCAAGGCTCATATGCGCCTATGGCGACACCGGCAAATGTCAAAGCATCCTTTTGGAGGGCGCCGAGAGCTGGCCCGAAATCCGCGGGCGATTGTCCGAGCTGCGAGCGAATCAGGAAATCATCCTCTATTGCGCCTGAGCCAAGGAGAACACTTCGGCCGGTCTGGCCGAGAGCCTTAGGGAGCAGGGCTTTACCAACGTCAAGGTCATCGAAGGGGGCGTCCAGGCCTGGAAGGAGGCCGGGTATCCCATGCAGAGCTGACAGCCCCTTGGGTGCGCTTGTCGGTTTCATCCTGAAGGGGGCATTGATCACGGAAAGTCGCTGGGATACAATAATGCTATATGTCCTGTTGAAACCGAAACCTCAATCTCAAGGAGAAAACCATGAAGGACAACAATGGACGCAAGCCCACAACGAATGACGCGGGAGCTCCCGTCTCCAGCGACGAGTACTCGCTCACCGTTGGCCCGGACGGCCCTATCCTGCACCAGGACCACTACCTCATGGAGCAGATGGCCAACTTCAACCGGGAGATGATCCCGGACCGCCAGCCCCATGCCAAGGGCTCCGGCGCCTTCGGCCATTTTGAGGTCACCCAGGATGTGAGCGCGTACACCAAGGCCTCGGTGTTCCAGCCTGGCAAAAAGACCGAGGTCCTGGCCCGGTTCTCCACGGTGGCCGGCGAGGCCGGGAGCCCGGACACCTGGCGTGACGTGCGCGGCTTCGCCCTGAAGTTCTACACCGATGAGGGCAACTATGACATGGTGGGCAACAACACCCCGGTGTTCTTTGTGCGCGATGCCATGAAGTTCCAGGACTTCATCCATTCCCAGAAGCGCCGGGCGGACACAGGTTTGCGGGATCACGACATGCAGTGGGACTTCTGGACCCTGTCCCCGGAGACGGCCCACCAGGTGACCATCCTGATGAGCGATCGCGGCATCCCCAAGAGCTATCGGCACATGAACGGGTACACCAGCCATACCTATATGTGGGTCAATGCCAAGGGCCAGAAGTTCTGGGTCAAGTACCACTTCAAGACGGACCAGGGCATCGACTACCTCACCCAGGAGGAGGCGGAGCGGATTGCGGGCGACGACCCCGACTACCATCGCCGCGACCTGAGCGACGCCATCAGGCGGGGGGACCACCCCAGCTGGACGCTCAAGGTGCAGATCATGCCCTTTGAGGAGGCCGAATACTACCGGTTCAACCCCTTCGATCTGACCAAGGTCTGGCCCCACGAGGACTACCCGCTGCACGAGGTGGGGCGGCTGACGCTCACCACCAACCCGACGGACTTCCACACCCAGATCGAGCAGGCCGCCTTCGAGCCGAACAGCTTCGTCCCCGGGATCGGTCCCAGCCCGGACAAGATGCTTCAGGCCAGGCTGACATCCTACGCCGACGCCCATCGGGCCCGTTTGGGGGTCAACTACAAGCAGATCCCGGTCAATCGGCCCAAGGTCCCGGTGCACAGCTACAGCAAGGGCGGGAGAATGCGGATCATGAACGTTTCCGACCCGGTGTACGCCCCGAATTCCAAGGGCGGTCCCGAGGCCGATCCCGAGCGCTATCCCGAGGATACCGTCTGGAGCGCCAGCGGGGAGTTCATTCGTTCCGCCTATACCAAGCGAAGGGATGACGACGACTTCGTCCAGCCCGGCAACCTGGTGCGGAATGTCATGGACGACGCCCAGCGCGACAGGCTGGTGACCAACGTGGTGGGCCATCTCAAGAATGGCGTGACCGAGCCGGTCCTGCAGCGCGCCTTTGAATACTGGCGCAACATCGACAAGGATATCGGGGACCGCATCGAAAAAGGCGTGCGGCAAGGCTGATCCATCATTCCGGAAGCCGTCCCGGCCCGCTGCCTGAAGCGGCGGGCCGGGACGGCTCTTGTTGCCTTCTCCTGGACAGGCTCCCGGCACTCGACCTTTCCCTTCTCCTGCCGTTCAAAAGCAGCCGAGTTCATTCCCTGTCTTTCCTTTGGCTCCAGTTTCCCTCGAACAAGGCCAGCATGCGTCCGCTGAGCAGGATGAGGACGGAGACGAGCATGGAAAGGGCCACGCTGCCCATGATCGCGAGCAGGAGCGTATAGGGCTGTTGCGCGAAGATCCTAAAGCGCGGGAGCTCCACGGTCATCTGGGTCCAGACAGCAAGGCCCAGGCAGAGGCCCAGGAGCGAGACATGGCGGGCCCAGGCCCGTCGCACGGTCAGCATCAACAGGGCGACGCCCGCCCAACAGCTCAGCTGGAGGAGATCCCCGGCTCTCAGCTCGTGGGCCGCAAGGAGGAGAAAGCTAAGAGTCGGAGGGATGAGCAGAAGGCGATGCACGATGCGCGTCCTCATTCTGGCCGGGTCCGAAGTGAGCCTTCTCCGCCAGGGAGGCCATTTTCGTATGTGTCCGATGATCTGAATTTCAAGGTGAAACTGCCAAGCGAGGCGAAGGCGGGTGGAGCGCTTCGCCGGGCTTCATAAATCACCTTGGCCTTGTTCTGGCCGCAATAAGCGATGATTTGCTCCAGGCAAACATCAAACACGATACCGGTCATTTGAGATGCGACTCGAGTGGTTAGGGTGGTGCCCCTTGGGAGCTGCTGGTCTCCTCAGCTGAAACCCGGATGAAGCCCGCGCTTCAGCGTCCACCCGCCTTCGCCTCGCCCCATTGTATGCTTGGTTGTGCCCGGGTCCGCCCGGGAATGAGGGTTGTACGGAAAGGGACAGGAGAGGGGTTTTCGGTGATCAGCACCATCCTTCCGCGGGGATCAGACCCCGACTTCCCTTCTGTAAATCGCCCCCAAAGGACAGGCGTCGAAACATTCCCAGCAACCCTGGCACAGCTCGTGATTGATCATGGGTTGCTCAAAAACGCCGTCGATCTGGATGATGATCTTCTGCGGGCAGGCTTTCGCAGCAGCGCACTTTCCAGTCTCCGGATCGCACAGATTGGGGTCGCATGTCTTGTAGTCCACCACGGCAAAGGTCTTTTTTCCCTGCACGCCCATATTTCGCCTCTTGGTAACATTCAACTCGGATTGTCAGGAAACCAGCACCAGTCCGCAGATGCTTGCCATTTTCGTGGCCCCCTCCCCGGTCTCGCGCTCGGGCTCCTTGAGCGGCCAGCCCGCGGCCTCGTAAAGCTTGGTCACATTGACCCCGTAACCGGACATGGAGGCCCTGGCGCGATCGGGGTTGCGGCACTCACCGTCTCCGTACAGGGCGCGGCACTGCAGAAAGTCGTGACAGAACGCCTTCTTGCAGGAATTGCCGGCATAGCCCCGGGCTCTAAAGAATCCCATGCCATGCGCGGCCCGATCCACATTGGCCGCGATATCGTGCAGCAGCTGGAACAGCTCCAAATTCTGCGTGGAATACAGGATCTCCGAGGGCACCTCGATCTTGAAAACCATCGCCAGAGTGAAGCCCTGGAGCTGTTCTCGAAACGCCTCCGGACCGGCCACGTTCGGGGGGCAGCTCCTGGAGAGCCCGTAGTTGATGCACTTGGGATTGTGGCACATCTCCGCCAGACCCGGATCGACAACGATTCTTTCCGCGGGAATGACCCGGGCGTCAGTGGCGCCCATGTCCAGCGCGGTTTGCAGCAGGGGTTGAAGACTGCTTTCCATGTCGGTCACTCCGGCATTCCTGGTCGGTTGCACATTGCTCATCGTAACGGCCTTCCGTTTGATGGTCAAAAACACAAATGAAGATATCGAAATCCGGCAAGGACTAAAAGGAGTCGTATGCAATAAGTATCGATTCTTTGGCGCGAGGACTGATAACCTGACGCATTATTCATTCGCTGTTTTCGAAATCCAAGATCTGTATGAATTGTTCCACCAGCTCAGGATCGAATTGCGTTCCAGCACAGCGGCGAAGCTCCTGAATAGCTTCATGGTGAGACATGGCATTGCGATATGGCCGATCGCTGGTCATGGCGTCATAGGCGTCGACAACCGCCAGGATGCGACAGAGGAGAGGGATGTCGTAGCCGGATAAACCATGAGGATAGCCCCGGCCGTCCCACCATTCGTGGTGCTTTAAGATGAAATCCGCTATTGGTTCCAGGTCGGGTACCGACGAGGCGATTCGGTGACCTATCTCGCAGTGCTGGCGCATCTGCCACCATTCCTCTTCCGTTAAGGCCTCCGGCTTGAATAGAATGTGGTCCGGGATGCCCACCTTGCCCAGATCATGAAAGCGGGTGAGCAAATACAGGTCATTCACAACATCCTGCGAAAGGTTGAGTGAGTGAGCCAGGGAAGTGGCCAGCTCCTGCAAGCGGTCGCAATGGTTTTCGGTGTTGAAGTCCCTCGCCTCCATGGAGCTCGTGAGTGCTTGCAGAATAGCACTGCGGGCGCTTCCCTCTCGCTGAATTTTCTCCCGATACATCCGATTGTCAGCCTCGCGGAAAAGGTCGTGCACATTCACAGTTGCCCCTTCATCCAAGGAATAGCCGATGGACAGGGAAAGAGGGATCTCCGGTTCGATGCTATTGTAATCCTGCACAGATTGGCGGAGCCTCTGCAACATTAGCTCCACCACCTCCTGTTCAGTTTCAGTGAGCAAGACTGCGAATTCGTCACCTCCGATTCTGGCTATGATATCGCTAGAGCGAAAATTGTGTCGCAGAATATCAGCGGTTTGGATAATCATCTGGTCACCGGCTTGGTGTCCCAGGGTGTCGTTGAGGAATTTCAATCCGTCCAGATCGCAGACTATGATCCCCAGGGGATTGTACCGTCCATCAGAGAGGCGCTTCATTTCCTCTTCGAAAAAATTGCGGTTGTAAAGCCCTGTAAGAGTGTCATAGATGCTCATTTCCTTGAGTTTCTCTTCCATGTTTTTTCGTTCTGTAATCTCCTTTTCAAGCTCTTTGGTGCGTTGTGACACGCGCCACTCCAGGATTTCATGAGACTCTCTCAGCTCTTCTTCAGCCTGTTTCTTTTCAATAGCAAGACTTGCAAGATTCGCTGCTATCTCAATCCTATCTATATCTTTTTTGCTCGGTGAGCACGGTTCACGATAATAAATGGCAAATGTGGCTATGACATTTCCATATGAGGAAAATATAGGCTTGGACCAACATGCCCTTATGTTCGCTTTCTGAGCCAACTCTCTAAATTCGGACCAATACGGGTGCGTCAAGACATCTTCTGCAATAACAAGCTCTTTATCATTAGCTGCAGTTCCACATGATCCAGAACCATGAGCAATTTTAAGGTTATGTATTGCTTCATTGTAAAATGCTGGTAAATTAGGTGCGGATCCATGAAGTAATTTTTTACTTTCTTCATCAAGCAAAAGTATCGAGCAAATAGATTCTGGATCTTCGTTCTCAACGGATTCAACAATAAGATCCAAGATGTAACTCAAGGATTCTCCTGTTGCGAGGGCAGTCAAGATCACATTTTTGCGGTATTCACGGCTTTCAGCAATCTTTCTTGTTTCTATTTCATTCTTAAGGTTTTCGTTCATCTCGAAGAGTTCTTTTGTTCTTTCACTTACTCGCTGTTCGACTTTTTGATAGGACTCTTTCAGGGCTTCCTCAGCCATCTTTCTTTCAGTAATGTCGGTGTGGGTTCCCAGCATCCTGGTAGCCCTGCCCTTGTCATCGTGCTCTACGGTTTTTCCCCGTCCCAAAATCCATCGCCATCCCCCGTTCTTTGTCAGCATGCGAAATTCGACCTCGAAACTTTTACAACAGTTCTCAATGCAATCCCTATTCGCTTTCAATGCTGCTTCCTTATCCTCGGGATGGATGTGGTCCTTCCAAAAATTGATATCAGGGGAGACCTCATCTGGTGTATATCCCAGCATGGCCATATAGGCAGAGTTGAAAAAAACTTCGTCAGTGGTCAAATCCCAGTCCCAAACTCCGTCATTCGTGGCCTCCATTACCAGTCTATACCTTTCCTCACTTTGTCGGAGAGCCTCTTCAGCCTGCCTGTGTTCGGTAATATCCTCACCGGAGCTCAATAGACCCACAATCCGTCCCGCATCGTCCTCCACAAAGGCATTGTGCCAGCCAATCAGCCTCTGCGTTGCGTCTCTGCAAACGACCTTGTTTTCGAAATATTCAACAGGTGCCAGCTCGCCGGTCATAATGGTCTGGAAGGCCGGGTAGACACTATCCATCCCTTCTGGATGGGGTAGACAGGTCTCGAACCAGTTGCAACCAAGTATTTCATCCTCGGTGTAGCCGAGCAGCTCGCGCCCTGATCGGTTGATCATGGTGATCCGACCTTCTGCGTCCAAGGCCACCATCATGGTTTGAGTGGTGTCCAGATAGCGCTGGCTAAGATCGCGCTCGCGACGCAGTGACTGTTCCATGCGTTTTTGCTCTGTAATGTCAGCTCCGGAGGCTATACTACGACTGGTTCCAGGAATCATGTCTACGGCCAGCAAAAGGTTTTTCTCCTCTTCGTAGCGGGTCACAAAGCGGAACTCATACTGACGTGGCGCAGCATCTGGATCCTGTCGTCGGAGGTAGTGATTTTTCTTCATCCACTCTACATCATCGGGATGCGCGAATTCGGTCCAGGATTTTTTCCCCTCGATTTCCTGCCCGGAATATCCTGCCAACTCTTCAAAGTTTGAATTGGCAAGGGAAATGGTAGTATCCTCTTCTATAATGAACATGGCAGTGCCGGAAGTTTCGAAGATGGCCCTGTAGTGATTCTCCGACTGGCGCAGGGCTTTTTCAGCTTTAATGCGTTTGTCAAGCTCATTTTCTGTATCTAATTGTAATCTTTTTAGGCTGACAAATATCGACCTTATCATCAAGACACCGCACAGCATTAGTATAGAAATTACTAATGCTACAGACTCGGCTGCTATAGAAATATCTGTATCAAGATATGTTGCCTGAAATAATGTTACACTTCTCCTAACCCCCATTAGAAATAAAGCTACAGCGATACATATCCAAGCATATTTACGATATGTTGTTTTGATTAAGTTTATGGCTATAAAAGCTGTCAGGAATTGTATAGTTATAGATACGATTAGTATAGGTAAGGGCATAACTATTATCTCAAGGCAAAATATTTTTGTTCATATGTTTAAATAAAACAAATTATTTATTGGCAAAATATAATGAATGCAAATCAAATATAAGTGATTTAGCCTCTTACAGTTATGAACCTTTTTCAACTATGAATTAGAAATTTTCCTGTAGATTCTTTGTAGAGGGCATGTCTAACACGTTACAGCTTGGAAAATTAATAAAAAAGCGCTCACCTGATCTCAGGGAGCGCTTTAGATTACTCTTTGGCAACCCGGCCATCTCCGCGAGACCCGTGGCTTTCCGTCCCATGGTCACCCATGGTTTGGCTTTATCAAAAAAAGTATAAAATTATATATGCTTCATTATCATAGGTCAAACATGAGCATTGTTCACTACTGGCTGATATTTGCTCGCAAATCAAACTATATCTTACCTGGCCAGACTGCTCCTGCCAAACCGGTTAAAGGAGACTACGCGTGGAGCCAGCCAGTAAATCCTGCCTTCCTTGAAATGATCCCTGGAAAGGGTATGCCGATTCTCTTGTTCCCCATTATAGGATCAACACCAACCAACCAGCTTCCATATGGCGCAAACCCGCCCTGACGCAGTGACTGATGGCCCGGTCCCTGTCAGCCCATGTTCAATCCTGCTTCTTCAGCCAATTCATTGAATACGGCAGGAAATTCGGGCTGAAAGTTCTGATAAAACGGAACAGGGTATTTGGCCCCGACTGTGCGACCTGCCTTCTCCAGCCCTGAAGCGAGTAGCTGAAGCTTATCACCCGGCAAAGCAAAGATCATTTCATCGTCCTGGGTCCCAGACATTATTCGGTCCCCATTGCCGGGGATGACCACATTGGCCTGACCGTGCAGGTACGGTGCGGCCAGATATTCTCTGCATTCGATTTTGCCGGAGAAGCCGCTCTGGACCTGCTGCCCGGTCATGTAGGTCCAGGCATGCACGAGACGCACAATCTGGGCTGGATTGCCATAGAAGACGGCGGTGTCGGGATCGACAAGCCCTTTGGCCAGCGGCGCAAGGAGCATGGCGTGAGCTTGGCCCCTCTGCATGAAGGACATGCTGGCCACCTCACCAGCAGCGGTTTCCTCATCCTTTGACCAGCCTACTCGGGTGAAAAGGGTGCATAGGAGCTGATGAGGATCCTTGTTTTGGGCATGACCGAAAGCGATCAGGGCAGGGACGCAAACAATGTCTTCAGCTGTGAGACCCACTGTCCAGCGGTAGGTTCTGGCCAGGGTCATGGCCTGACACAGGGTGATCTTCTTGTTCAGGGCTTGCGAAGGCCGGCGGGTTTTCTCCGGCCACTCGGGTTCCTTGTCGTGAAAGGACACAGCCACTGGGAGAGTCTTCAGCCTGAGCTCGTCATAAATGCGGTCGGACAGGACCTTGATTTCATCAGGATTCATGGATTTTTCTCCTTGCAAGTTGTCCGAGAATGAGAAGAATTGCGTTGTCAGCTCCTGAAAGGAGACCGAAGGAAGATGGCTTTCCTGATGAGCGCATGAAAATGATCGCCCAGCAGGTTGATTGCGCCACGCCAAAAATTCACAATTTGCGGTTAACCCTCCTCGGACTCTTCCAATCCCGGCTTCCAGTAGTCCACTTCGATCCTGCGGTGAGCCAAGTCGTACCATTCGCCCTCGGCATGATATCCCTTTTTTAGCCCCAAGTTATGGCGGGAGTATGTAAGAACTTCCCTGCCTTCGCTGGGAAGAGTGAGCTCTGCCGGTATCCAGCCTGTATCAGGCATGTCTTTTCCTGTATGTATTGGGTTTCATGGTCTCTGCATCGTTGTAAAGTCATAAAAAAATCAAGATATTATGTCAAGCTCTTGGCAATGAAGCCGGAGTGTCAGGTTCATTAGGAGTCCTAAAATTCTGGCCTTTGCATCGTAGGGAGGGTATCCATGATGCGGCAAAGGCTGAATCCCCCTGAAGACTGCCGGCAGTTGTTTCCCTTTGCCCCCTTATGATGATAGAGTCTGTGTATCACGCTCCGTGCTCGCTATGTCCCCCTGGTGCTCAGAAGTCTTTTTTCGTCCAGGGCCCACATGGCTCACAATGACAATACACGATAGTCGGCTGGCAGCCAAATCGGGGCCGGGGCGACAATGGACCCTGTTGACTGGGCTCCCGAAGCCGAGCACGTATGGCACAGGCTCCCCTGACTGTTGTGGAATATTGCTTTGGGGATGGTTTTTTCCCTTCAGGCAGGGAACAAGGACAGACCATGGGATCCAGGAAGAAGCACTCCGATGTACGGCGAAACGGATACGCGGACCATCAAAGGGTCAAGGACAGCATCCGGAAGCAGATTTCCGGCAAAGAGAAGGCAAGCGGGACATTTATTCAGAAGCAGCTGCAAATGCTGTCCTGGGAGCTGCAGGAGGCATCCCATTCGGATCAAAACCAGGGCTTGCGAGGCTTGATAGCTGTCTATCTGGCCGGTTTGGCTTGTTTATTCCTGAAAAAGGAGTAGCCCTGCAACGAGAGGCAATGGACCTCTTTTTTTCGGCTGCGGGCGGGTAGAACGAAGCCCTGTGGATCTGTTCGCGAAGCGGTGTAAAACTCTCAGCAGGGGTGTTTGCGCAGTTGCCGAAATAAGGCCCTTGCTTTGCGGCTCACCCAGTAAAGCAAGCGGGGCTATCCTGGCGGCCATGCCTGCCCGGTGAAATGCCGATGAAGCCGGCCCTGCGAAGCAGGATTTCACTGGGGCATCTTGGCGGTCCATTCAGGGCGGCGGAATCAGGAGACAGGAGGGCGGAGCATGACCCAGTACAGGCAAGCGGACTATTCCGCGCTGGACAGGCCACAGATCCTGTCCTCGGTTTTTTATCCCCGGCCGGATTTTTCGCCCGAGGCGCCGGAAGGGGCGCAGGATCTGTTCATTCCCGTGGAGGAGGGTGTCTCGCTCATGGCCAGGGCACACCAGGGTCCCAAACACGGACCGATCATCCTTTTCTTCCACGGAAACGGGGAGATCGTCTCGGATTACGATGAGCTGGGACGGGTCTATACCCGCATGGGCATGACCTTCATCCCGGTGGACTACCGGGGTTACGGCCAATCCACCGGCTCTCCGGGCATCGACGCCATGATGCGGGACAGCCGCGCTGTGTTCGACTTTATCCGCGACTGGCTGCGGGAGCGGGGCGAGGAGGGGCCCCGCATCGTCATGGGCCGCTCCCTGGGCAGCGCTCCTGCCCTGGAGCTGGCCCGCAGCCGCCAGGAGGAACTCCGGGCCCTGATCATCGAGAGCGGGTTCGCCCACACCATGCCCTTGTTGCGGCTTTTGGGGATCGACGTTCACGGCCTGGGCCTGGGTGAGAACCAGGGAATGGACAACCTGGACAAGATGGCCCGGGTTCATCTGCCCTGTCTGGTCCTCCACGCGGAGCTGGATCAGATCATCCCCATCTCCGATGCCAAGGCCCTGTACCAGGCCTGCCCGTCCGAGGACAAGACCTTGGTCCAGATCCCAGGGGCGGGGCACAACGACATCTTCCTCCGGGATTTGAACAGGTACATGCAGGCCATCCGCGATTTGGCGGACAAGGCGGGGTAGCCACGACTGCTCGACACGGGTCGAGTACCGGGATCAGTGTCATTCGCGACACCAATTGGCAATCGTTGGCCGGTTGCCCTGAGGTGCGCCTGGAGATGTCCGGGGGCGAGCATCTTCGAGATGAGCTTGCGCAACCTATAACATGGGAGGGAAGGGGGGTATGGCTATCAAGTGGATAAAAGAATACGATCTCGTTGTGGGGCCTGGAAAGGACTTCAATGTGAGCATCCTACAGGATGATGAAGGATATTTCGCTGCCAGCTGTGTTTGGTATGAAGGCGAAAGGCTTTGGAATGCTTCCGGACAGCAAGGATTCATTTCCTTGAAGCTGGAGAAAAGAATCGGCGACTCGGAAAATGATGTCTCCAGTCAAA
>Ga0207714_1000343_pt1 | contig 32077 bp, 25 predicted proteins | sample PonA232FremontCA_2_FD_187270 | JGI IMG/M metagenome (GOLD analysis project Ga0207714, IMG submission 187270) | Marine sediment microbial community from Fremont, CA, USA - Pond A23 Sediment 2 (SPAdes) | ecosystem: Environmental > Aquatic > Marine > Unclassified | place: USA: Fremont, California...
GTATGGACAAAGTGATGGTGATATATGAAACCCAGCTCAAGCGGCCCCGCCTGCCTTCGCTTTTTTGTTGTATTTCAAAAAGTTAGACACATTTTCATATAAACCCTTATGCCTTGGCGCAGTTGCGAAGCACGCGCCGATTCCACCGCCTTCTTTCCGTCCGAGCGGCCGGTCCAGCGGCGAAACACGGCGACCAGCCTTCCCGGAGGTGTATTCCGTGGAACAGCACCACCCCTCTCCAGCTGCCCTGCTTCTGCTCCTGGCGACAGCAGCCGTATTGCTTGTGGGAGCCACCCCATCCCTCAGAGCGGCGGAGGACTCTCCCTTCGCCTTCACCTCCACACCGGGAGAGCCCTGGAATCTCCTGGCGGATCGCCTCCTTATCAAAGAAGATGAAAACACGATCCAGGCCTTTGACAACATCCTCCTCAAGCAGCAGGACAAGCGAATCCAAGCGGACTACGCTCGCTTTGAATGGGCGAAGGAACGAATCCGGCTCCAGGGAAATGTCCGGCTCAATATGGGGAAGAATTCCGCCTCCGCCGAGGAGGCCGCCTTCGACTACTCCAACCGGACCGGGTGGCTCCGGGAGGGGGAAATATTCCTCCACGATCCCCATCTCTACGTCAGCGGCAGCGAATTGCGCAAAACAGGCCCGCGCACCTTCAGCTTCGAATCGGCCACATTCACCTCCTGCGACGGCAAGGTCCCGGACTGGACCATCAGGAGCGCGGAGGGCACGGTCACCATGGAGGGGTACGCCAGGATGTGGCATCCCAGATTCCGCATCAAGGATGTTCCAGTCCTCTATTCCCCGTTCATGATCCTGCCGGCGAAACGGGAGCGCCAGTCCGGATTCCTTTTTCCCGAGCTCGGCAGCAGCACCCGGGACGGCGAATCCGTAACCCTGGCCTATTTCCAGGTCCTGGATCAGGAACAGGACATGACCTTCTCCGTACAGGGCATGAGCAAACGGGGAGCCAAGCTGGGAGTGGAATACAGGCTCACGCCCAATCTGCGGAGCAAGGGGCTCTTCCAAGGGGACTGGCTCAAGGACCAGAAGGAGGAAGAGGACATCGAGGAATTCGAGGATTACGAGCGTCCAGGCGACAACCGCTACTGGCTGCGGGGGAAATACGACGGGTTTTTGTTCACGCCGGCCTGGCGCAGCAAGCTGGATCTGGATTTCGCCTCGGACAAGTACTACCTTCGCGAATTCGACTACGGCATGCAGGGCTTCGAGAGCAGCAGACAGACGTTTTTGGAGGAATTCGGCCGCGACATCAACGACAAGGACGACCCCATCCGGGAAAACGTCTTCACCCTGAGCCGGAATTGGCCCAACGCGGGATTGCGGACCCGAATGGAATACAATCAGAACCTGGACTACTTCGGGGACAATCCGGCTGAGGACCCCACCCTGCAGCGCCTGCCGCAAATCGACCTCAACCTCCACCGCAGCCAGCTCCTGGACACCCCCCTGGATTGGGAGGCCGAGTCCCAGGCGGTCCACTTCTGGCGTCGCAAGGACGATACAGCCAAGGGGGGCAGACTGGATCTGCATCCCAGGCTCAGCTTGCCCCTCCAATCCGCGTACGGCACGCTGACTCCCAGCATGGGCTGGAGGGAGACCCTCTACTACACCCAGGACAGCGCAAAAGGGGCCAATGAGCCCGATCGATTCGAGCGCCGCGGTATCTGGGACTTCTCCACCATCGCCACCACCGAGTTCTTCCGGATTTTTCAGCTCAATCCGGCGCAGGATCTCGAAGCCACCCCGACCAACCTGGGGGACTCCCAGTGGAGCAAGATCAAGCACACCCTGAGCCCCGAGGTCCGTTACGACTACATTCCCGAGGAGGATCAATCCAGGCTGCCGGATTACGACTCCGAGGACCGGATCGCGGCCCGGAACGAAATCACCTACTCCCTGACCAACCTTTTCACCCTGCGCCGGGACGAGATCGTGGCTGCCGCGGACCAAAACGGAACCCGCTTCGAGCGGGCCAAGGGGTATCAGGAGCTCGTCGACATCAAGCTGGAGCAGAGCTACGACATCAGGGAGACCACTCGCTCGAACGACCTGGACACCTATCCCAGGCGCCCCTTCTCGGACATCCGGATGGAAGCGGAGATATCCCCCGCATCCTGGATAACCCTCACGGACACCACCTGGTATTCCATGTACGAGGATGCGATCACCGAGCATCAGCACATGCTGGATCTGTCGCAGGGACCGCTGTCCGCTTTTTTCGGGTATGACTATCTGCGGGAGATGGAACAGGACATCCACCGCAAGGGACAGGAGGAGCTCTCCATCCTCAGGGCCGGGGCCAGCCTCAATCCGGATAACGGATGGCAACTGAGCTACACCACGGAGCGGGACCTGGCGAGCTCGAAGCTCATCGAGCGCGAGGCCAGGGTCGGCTATCGCCACCAGTGCTGGAATCTCGGGCTCACGTACACCAAGGAGCCGGATGAGACCCGAATCAGCCTCACCATCGGCCTCCGGCCCTTCGGGGAATTATTGCAGCAGGGAATCTACGCCATGGAGGAGTAGCCCCGGAATGAGCAACACGGAAGAAAGCGCCGGGATCATCGTCCTGCCCGGCGATCTGCAGAATCAGATCGCGGCGGGGGAAGTGGTGGAACGCCCGGCAAGCGTGCTCAAGGAGCTCGCGGAGAACAGCCTGGACGCGGGCGCGGACCGCGTGGAAGCGGCCATCGAATCCGGCGGGCAGGGCTTGATTTCGGTTCAGGACAACGGGGTCGGGCTCGCCCCGGAGGACTTGCCCCGGGCCCTGACACGCCACGCCACGAGCAAGATACGTTCCGCGCGGGACCTCATGGACCTGCACAGCTTCGGCTTCCGCGGGGAGGCCCTTCCCAGCATCGCCTCGGTCTCCAGGCTCCGGATCCTTTCCGCTCCAGCCGGGGGAGGCCAAGGAACCGGCCTGGAAGTGGAGTTCGGCGCCTTTTCCGAGCCGCGCCCCGCCGCTGTGCGGGAGGGAACCCGGGTGGAGGTCCGGGACCTCTTCCTCAACACCCCGGCCCGCCTCAAGTTCCTGAAAAAGCAGAGCACCGAGGCCAGGAAGTGTCAGGACGTTGTGCAGCGCCTGGCCCTGGTCAATCGTAATTGCGCCTTCCGCTTGATCTCCAACCAGCGACTGCTCCTGGACTTCGAGCGCAATCAGCCCCTTCTGCAGCGCCTGGAGACCCTTTGGCCCAAACAGATCACCGCCTCCCTCCTGCCGGTCCACCGGGACGAGGACGGCGCCTCGATCCACGGCTACGTGGGGCATCCGGACACCGGTCAGGGCAGAGCGGACAGGATCCTCTTCTTCGTCAACAAGCGCCCGGTGCAGGACAAGCTCCTTGTGAGCGCGCTCAAGCAGGCCTACTCCGGAAGGCTCCTCTCCCGGGAGTATCCCCAGGCCGCGCTCTTTCTGGAGCTGCCCCCCTCAGAGGTGGACGTCAATGTCCATCCCGCCAAATCCGAGGTCAGATTCCGCGAGGAGAAAGCGGTGTATTCCCTTCTGATCCACGCGGTCCAAAACGCCCTTGCGGTCGGCGACGCACAAGGAAGGGACCTCGAAAAGCAGATTCCGGAAACCTCGTCCCCGAGCGAGGGCGCCTCGGACCGGCCAACCGGGCCCAGCCGGTTGAGGCTGAATGACGCCGGGGTGGAACCGGATGCCGCGATCCGGGAATCCCCTCGGAGCTATCCCCGGCCGGACGAGGGCCAAGGGGCCGCGGACGCATCCACCCAGCCGCGGATTCCGGACCAGGATTCCGGGGTTGCCCTGGGTCCGGACCTGACCTACCTGGGCCAGCTCCAGGCCACGTACCTGCTCCTGCGCTCCGAAAACAAGCTCGTGTTCGTGGATCAGCACGCTGCCCACGAACGGGTGCTCTACACCAGATACGCTCAGGGCGGGGAGACGCAGCAAAGTCAGAGACTGGCCCTGCCCCTGCAGCTCCGGCTGCATCCCAGCGAGAGCACGGCCCTGGACAAAGCGGTGCGCAGCCTGCGGGAGCTCGGCTTCGCTCTTGAGCGCCAGGACGAGGAGAACGTTTCCGTCCAGGCCATCCCGCAGTATTTGGACCGCTCCGCCGCTGGGGAGTTCCTGCGCGAGGTCCTGCGGCAGGGCGAGGGAGGGTTGGAGGAGATGTGGTGCCTTATGGCCTGCCGGAACGCGGTCAAGGCCGGGGAAAGCCTGGCCCTTTCCGAGGCGGTTGAGCTGTTGCGGGCCTGGCTGGAGTGCCCCGGGAGAGAGCACTGCCCCCACGGGAGGCCGGTGAGCGCCCAGCTCACTTCCAAGGACCTGGAACGGATGTTCAAGCGGGGCAAATAGGGTAACGGGTTCCCCGTTCCCCGTTCTCCGTTCACCGTTCCGGGTTCAAGGGAATGGGGTGAAGCGTTGACGGAACTTCCGCGCTGGAAGGCTGTTGTTTTCAGGGCCCATTGCGCACTTGATCCACTCCGCGAATTCGACTAGATTGATCCATTCCAAGACATCGATGATCCTGGAAAAACTCCAGTCCATGCACGGATACCACAACAGGGAACCAGGCTGATTTATGCCGGAAAACGCCTTTAGCTGCCAGATGTGCGGCAACTGTTGCACCGGCGAGGGAGGAATCGTCCTCTCCCATTCCGACAGGATGCGTCTCTGTGCCCTGCTGGGCCTTTCCCTGGCCGCATTCGAGGAACGCTACACCCATCGTTCGGGCTCTACCTTCTATCTCACCACCAAGGAGGACGGCAGCTGCGTCTTTTTCACCCCCGGGTCCGGTTGCGGGGTGCACACGGTCAAACCGGATATCTGCCGGGCCTGGCCCTTTTTCCTGGGCAACCTGCGGGACGAGTTGAGCTGGAAAATGGCCATGGATTCCTGCCCCGGAATCAACCCCCGCGTGAGCCACGAGGAATTCTTCCGCCAGGGTATGGAATACCTTCGCGCCCAGGGCCTGATTCGCGAACACGGGCAGGACGGGGCCCGTTCCCTGCAGATCGGGGATCTCTTCGACTGCGGAACGGAAGAAGAGAATTGCCCACGAAACACACGAACTGACACGAAGGAATAAGATAGCTGCCCACGGAATTACACGGAAAAAAAATTGGTCCAGGGCTGACAGCCGAGCTATCAGCCCTGGGCTCTTTTCCTTCCGTGTGTTCCGTGGGCAGTTTTCTTCTCTTCTTTGCTTCCTTTCGTGATATTTCGTGTCATTTCCTGGGAGGGTCTTTAAGGCACAAGCTAGAACATGGATTCTCCGGACTCCTGAATGGTCTGATCGATGGTTTCCTTGAGATCCGGGGGCAAGCCGGGAATGTCCACGCTCAGGAAGCCGCGCACGATGGTCGAGGTAGCCTCCTCCTCGTCCATCCCACGGGCCATGAGGTATTCGATCTCCTCCTGGGCCACCTTGCCCACCGCGGCCTCGTGGGAGAGATCAGCGCCCGAGACCCTGCCCTCCAGCTCCGGGATGGCATGAATGATGCCGTCCTTGAGGATGAGCCCCTTGCACTCCAGATGGCCCTTGGTATCTGCGGCGTTGCTCTGAATATGCCCCGGATTGATGATGGTCCCGCCGGTGGTGATGGTCCGGGCGATGATCTCCGCCCGGGTTTCCTCCGCGTTGAGCACTACCCTGCTGCCGCTGTTCACATAGGACCCGGGAGGCGTGGCCAGAATGGAATTGAAGCGAGCGATGGCGCCCCGTCCGTTCAAATAGACCGAGGGGTAGAGCTGGGCTGACTCCACCTGCTTGAGCAGGACGTAGTTGTTCAGGAACACCCCGCCCTCTTCCACGGTTCCCACGGAGCGGGGCCGCACGTGGACCCCCTCGCCCCAGTTGTGGATCATGGTGAAGGAGAGCTTGCCCCCTTTCTTGACATAGAACTCGGAGATGCCCAGGTGCAGCGCGGTATTCACCTCCTCGGAGACCGCGCAGCCGGTGATGATGTGCAGCTCGGAGTCCTCCTCCACAACGATGATGTTGTGCACGTTCTGGCCCACATTCTGCCCCTTGATGAAGAGACAGGACTGGACCGGATCCGTGATTTTGGCCCCCTTTTCCGTGCGGATGAAGTACCCTCCATGGAGGTTGTCCGCCACTTCCCGGGTGTACTTGTCCTTATCCGGATTCACCAGCTGCCAGTAGTATTCCGGCAGCCCGTCGTAGTGCTCCAGGGCCTCCTTGATATCCAGGACTTCCACCCCTTCCTTGCAGCTGGAGCACTGCACGCTGGAATAGTCCATGTGCAGATAGGTCCCGCTGCGATCCTTCTCCGAAACGTCCACACCCGCCATGAGCAGATTCTGCTTGTCCTCCTCGCTCAGGTCCCGGAGATCGCCGAGGGAAGGGGTTGCCCCTCCCTGCAGATCGAAGCGGGAAATGTCCACATCCTCGTTGTCCTTTCCCATGCCCGTATTCTTCCCGGTCTTGTCTACACCATGCATCGCACACACTCCTCATAACCGTACACGCTCACGTGCTCCAGGATGTCCCTGGGCCTCGCCTCGCAGCACAGGACCCCGTCGTACATGACCATCCCGCGGTCCGCGTTGATATAGTCCAGGATATAGCCGGTATGGGTAATGATCAAGCCGGAGGAATGACGGCGCTCCTTCTGCTCCTTCATGCTCATGTCGGTTCGCGGAGTGAGATCCTGCTCCAGGAGCCTGCGCACCATCTTTCCGATAAGGGCCATGTTCTCCAGGTCCACTCCGGACTCCGGCTCGTCGAACAGAACCAGACGCGGCTGCTGGGCCATGAGCTGCAGCAGCTCGGAGCGCTTGAGCTCGCCCCCGGAAAACCCGGAGTTTATGTCCCGATCCAGGAAGTCCTCCATCTTGACCTCCCGGGCCAGAGCCTCGACATCCACATCCTGATCCCGGGAACAGAGCCGGACCATTTCCCTGGTCTTGAGGCCGTTGATTGTGGGCGGCCGCTGGAAGGAAAGCCCGATTCCCAGCTCGGCCCGCTCGTTCGTTTGCATGTGGGTGATATCCTGCCCTCGGAAGAATATGGATCCCTGGGTCACCTCGTATCCGCTGAAGCCCATGATGGTCATCAGCAGGGTGGTTTTTCCCGAGCCGTTGGGTCCGAAGAGGATGAAGGTCTCGTTTTCCGGAATCCGCAGATTCACTCCCTTCAGAACGTGGCTTCCACCGACTGCGACGTGCAGGTCGTTGATTTGCAGCATAGCTTGTCCTTTTTCCTTGGTTCTCGTTCCCCGTTCTGGGTTCCCCGTTCCCCGTTCAGGGAACGCACAGCTCACCTGAAGCGAAAATCGTCCTTCCCGCTCCTGGGATGACAATAATAACACCTTGCATTCACCTTGAACAAGGGGATCAGTAGCAATCCGGCCACAAATCCGAAGGCATGGGCCCACCAGGCCACGCCACCGGCTCCCTGCGCCCCGACCGTGGCAGCGACGCCGGATGTGAACTGCATCAGAAACCACAGGCCCAGAAAGACCAGAGCCGGCAAATTCAGAAACAAGGGAAAGATGAATATCGGGATCAGGGTCAGGACCTGGGCCTGGGGGTAGAGGCGCAAATAAGCCCCCATCATTCCCGCAATTGCTCCGGACGCGCCAATGACAGGCACGGTGGACTGGGAAAAGAAAACGGCATGCCCCAACAGGGCCAGCAGCCCGCAGGACAAATAGAACAGGACGAAGCGCAGCGGCCCCATGACGTCCTCGATGTTGTCCGCGAACACCGCGAGGATCCACATATTGAGCACAAAATGGAAAAAGCCGCTGTGCAGGAACATGTGCGCGACAAAGGGCAGCCCCGCAGTATTGGGGAACCCAGCCCAGGCGGCCCATTCAGGGTGAAAATACCTGGCGGGCACCACCCCGAGGATATGAAAGAGCTGATTCAGCTGGGCCTCGGGCAGGCTCAGCTCGTACAGAAAGACCACCGTGTTCGCGGCGATGATCAGCCAGAGCGCCACCGGAGCATGTCTGCGAGGGATGTAGTCCTTGATGGGGAACATGTACTCGTCCGCTTCCGGCGGATCTGCGCCTATCGGGTCGGAAAAAGCTTGGGCCTGACCGAAAACCGTGATTGACCTAAACGCGCCCAGATACAAGGAGACAAAATTTTGAAACCGCAGTGTATATGAATACATGAGGATTTCAAAATGTTGCAGCGACGAAGGAGGTGGGTGCGTTTACGTCCAAGCAAAGACTAGAGCAACCCCTCTTGCCGGAGCCATTCCAGGAAACGGCGCAGACGCCGCCGCCGCAACCCGGCAAGGACGGATTGCAGACCCGCGGCCGCCCGTTCCAGGCCCTGCCAGTCTCCGGGGTTGGTCAGGATCAGATCCGCTTGCCGCAGCTTTTCCTCCTGGGAGGCCTGCCAGGTCTCCATACCGCGGATCGTGTCCGGATCCATTCCCCGTTTCTCGCGCAAACGCCTCCGGCGCAGCGCGTCAGGGCAAAAGACCCCCACGACCACATCGAAAAGGCCCTCCCTGGACCAACCGGATTCCGCCAGGAGCGGCACCTCGGCCAAGGCCATCCCGCGCCCCTCGCAGCCGCGGAAAAAATCCTCCAAGTCCCCCATGACCAGGGGATGGATCAACGCCTGCACTTCGCGCCGGATTGCCTCGGACTCGCTCATCTCGCGCAAAAGGCGCTTTTTGTCCACCGGGCTCGCGGCATCCGGGACATAGCGATCCCCGAAGCTGCGACGAAGCATTTCCCATCCCGGCTCCCCCGGGGCGTAGAGCCGAGCCACGCTCTCGTCCGCATCCCACCGGGGCACTCTATCCCCGGAAAGCAGGCCGGTCAAGGCGGACTTTCCGCTGCCAAGCGCTCCGGTGATCCCCACCCGCTGCGTCCGTTTCTCCAGATGGACAAGCACGCGCCAGAAATCCCTGGGAAGGGGCTGGGTCAGCGAGAGGTGCTCCCCGGAGTCGACTGGGGCGAACCCGATCCGCCAGGCATGCAGCATCTGCCTGGAGACGAATCTGGCCACAGTCCGGGGAAAGCGCCGCTGAAACGCGGCAAAGGCCTGGGGGCCATAGATCCGGTCCCCGAGGATGGGATGTCCGATTGAGGCCATGTGCACGCGGATCTGATGGGTGCGGCCGGTGTGGATCCGGACACGGACAAGGCTCACCTCCTTGTCCGGAAAGAAGCGAAGGACCCTGTATTCGCTGTGCGCCTGCCTGCCCTCCCCCGGGCTCGCCCGCATCCTGTGCCGCTTGGCCGGATCGCGGCCCACGGGCAGGGTGATCTCCCCGCTGTCCGGATCGGGCCTGCCGTGGACCAGGGCCAGGTATTCCTTGTCCACGCTGCGCCCGGCGAGCTGGCGGGCCATGGCCCGTCTGCCCACGTCACTCAGGGCCACCGCCATGAGCCCGGATGTGTCCTTGTCCAGCCGGTGCACAATACCCGGACGGGCGTCTTCCTCGTCCCGCAGCCAGGGGAAATGGTGCAGCAGACGATGGGCCAGGGTGGGCTCCTGTTCGCCCCCGCCGGGATGCACGCTCAATCCGGGGGGCTTGTTCACCACCGCGAGATGGCTGTCCCGCCAGCGGACATCCAGGCTCCCGGGGTCCGGTATCAGCCCCCTGCCGGGCTCCTCCGTCTCCAGGGCGAGCACGTCCCCCTGGCACACACGGTAGCTGGGATCCCGGCAGACCGCCTCGTTGACCCGGGCCTTGCCCCCCTCGATCCACTTCCGGATCGAGGTCCGGGACCATCCCGAGCCGGAGAGATACATGGACCAGTACCGATCCAGCCGCTCCCCTGAGGTGCTAGCCTCGTGCCGATATCCCTCCTGGTGCGTCATTGCCTCCCCCGGCACCTCGAAATTCACCCCTGGGCCATTCCCTCCGGGCCACGGCCCTGGCCCATCGCCTCCGGCCTATCCATCGCTTGCGGGCCGGGCTTTGCGGCGCTCGAGCACATCCTTGAGTCCGGCCCCGTAGCGGAACATCACCAGGAGCCCCATGGCCAAGGTGATCACGTACTGCAGAAAACGCCAGACAAGGCTCGCTGCCAGGGCCTCGTTGTGCCCCACCCCGTACAGGCCCAGGGAAAAGACAATGGCCGAGTCCGCCACCCCCAGACCCGCGGGGGCCAGGGGGATGGACAGTCCGGTCAGGGTCATGGCGAAGACCACGAATCCCTGAGTCCAGGTCAGATCGAATCCAGCGATCCAGTAGACGATCAAGAAGATCTCCAGCAGATGCTCCAGCCAGATGAGCAGAGAGAAGAGCATCAGCTTGACGTACCCGCTACATCCGGTCCGGGCCTGGATGTAGCTCAGGAAGGAGCGGACGAAGTCCTCCACCTTGCGGCCGGGAATGATCCGAATGAAGCGGTAGACCCGTTCCGGGCGGAGAAGGAAGAAGATCAACAGGCCCCAGATGATCAGGGCCAGGGCGCCGAAGGGGAGCACGATCGCCAGCGAGCCGGTCATAAAGGCGCCGAAGACCACGAGGAAGAGGAAGACGTTCAGGTCTGCGAAGCGCTCCCAGAAGACGAGCTCAGTGCCCTGGGAGGCCTCGATGCCGCCCTCCTTGTAGAGGTAGACGATCTTGGCCATCTCCCCCAGCCTGGCGGGCAGGACATTGTTCACGAAAAAGCCGTAGAACTCGGCGAAGACGCTTTTGGCAAGGCCCAAAGCCCCCCGGGCCAGATCCCAGAGGCGCACTCCCATCAGGGCGAAGCCGGTGGCCATGAGGAACAGGACCAGGAGGATCTTGCCGTTGTGGTAGCGCTTGACAACCGAGGCCAGGCGCTCCGGGTCCACCCCGTTGAAGAGATAGACCACGCATCCGGCCAGAAGGATCAGCTTGCCCAGCAGGGTGAGATAGCGTCTCGTGGCGTGGTCCAAGCGCATAGGTTTTGCCCGCTCTTCGGCTGGCGGAAACGTCTTTCATGTGGCGAGAGACTGCCTGGGCGGTAATGGATCGTATCCCGCTCTTCGCGGCCTTACAAGTGGAAGGGGCGCTGAGCGGAACACGCGGGGAGGGGAACGCAACGGAGTCGGCCAAGGCGGCGTCATCCGGCCGAGCCCGAGCCGCCGCCTTCCGGTCCCCGATCGAAAGGAGCCGGCTACTCCATGGCGTTCACTTTCTGGGAGAGCCGGGATATTCTTCTGGTTGCCTTGCGCCGGTGAATAACTCCCTTGGAGGCGGCGCGATCCAGCACGGAATTGGCCCGCTGCAGGGCGGTCTGGGCCTGCTCCTTGTTCTTGGCCTGGACCGCGGAGCGGACCTCCTTGATCGAGTTCTTGACCCGCGTCCTGACCGCCTTGTTGCGCACTCGCGCCTTCTCGCTCTGCTTGTGGCGCTTCAGGGACTGCTTGATATTTGCCAAGGTAAACCTCCTGCTCTGCTTGAAACCTTTTTGTCGGAAAACTGCTGCCCAAAAGCCGAAAAACTTCCGCTCCACCGCAATGGGGGATCCGGATAGTTGAGTTGTTCGCGCCCGGCTCCCGTCCGAAAAGCGGGAGCCACATCGTTTCCGGGCCCGGGATATCCGTCGCCTATTGGCCCGCGCGCAATCTTGTACGAGGAAAAGGGGCCCCTGTCAAGCCGGGCCGGGCCTGCCGGAACATCCTCCTAGATCTGCAGCTCGCTGAACGCGGCCAGGCCGGAAAGCATGGCCAAGAGGGCCCAGAGAAGATTGAGGCGGTTGCGGCGCAGACCGCCGTCCTGGGTCATGACCATGACGTGGTCGAAAAAGGCGTCCACCACCGGGCGCAGCTCGCGCAGCTGGGCCAGAAGACTGTCGAAATCCTCCTGTTGCCGCAAGTCGCGCCACTTGGGGACCAACTCCTCGATGCTGCGGGCCAGCTCCTTCTCCTGGGCCTCGATAAGGCTCCCGGCGTCGTATTGCCCGTCCAGCGGTCCTTCCTGCGCGCCCTGTTTGCGGATGATGTTGTCCACCCGCTTGAAGGTGAGAACAGCGGGCTCGAAATCCGATTCCCGGCTGAATCGGTCCAGGGCCTTGAGCCGCTTGTCCAGGAGGCAGAGGTCGTCCGAGCCCGCCTGGACCGCGGCCTCCACGACGCGGGTGTCGTAGCCCTGTCCCGTATAGTAGCCCCGCACGCGCTGCAGAAAGAAATCCTCCAGCGCCGAGCGGCACTCCTCCGGGGAGAGCTTGTCCTCGAAGCTGTCGTAGCTCTGGCGGGCCTGATGGATCAGATCCGACAGGGAAAGCCGCAGCCCCTTCTCCAGAATGATCCGCACGATGCCCAGGGCCTGGCGTCTCAGGGCATAGGGATCCTGAGCCCCTGTGGGGATCATGTTCAGGGAGAAGCAGCCCACCAGGTTGTCCATCTTGTCCGCAACCGAGAGAAGCGCCCCGGCCATGCTTTCCGGCACCGGGCTCTCCGGCCCCTCGGGCTGATAGTGCTCCTCCACGGCCCGGGCCACTGTTTCGGGCTCCCCCTTCTGGCGGGCATAGATCCCGCCCATATGGCCCTGCAGGTTGTCGAACTCCCCCACGACCTCGGAAACGAGGTCCGTCTTGCAGATGACCGCGGCCCGCTCCATCTCCCGGCTCATGCCCGTATCGAGGGAGGTGTCCAGATAACGGCCCATGCGCCGCAGGCGCTCGCTCTTGTCCCACATGCTCCCCAGGGGACCCATGAAGACCACCTTCTTCAGCTCCTCGCGCCACTGCTCCAGGCTCGCCCGGGAGTCAACGCTCCAGAAGAAGTTGGCGTCCTCGAGCCGGGCCTTGAGCACGCGCTCCCATCCGCTGCGGACCAGATCCAGGTCCTTGGGCTCCAGGTTCAGGGCGGACAGGAAATAGGGCAGCAGATGGCCCTGACCGTCCTCGACACCGAAGCTCTTCTGGTGGCTCTCCATGCAGGTCAGAAGGACATTCCGGGGAAGATCCAGGTACTTGCGATCCAAGCTTCCCAGAACCGCCTTGGGATACTCCACCACGTCGATCACTTCCTCCAAAAGGTCCTCCTCCCAGACCACGCTGCCGCCCTTCTGTCGGGCCAGCTCCTCGCCCTCGCTCTTGACCCGGTCCCTGCGCTCAGCGCGGTCCAGGACCACGGCCCCCTGCTCCCGGACAATCCGAAAATAGTCACCAGCCTCGGGAATCCGGAAGGGCCCAGGTCCCTGAACCCTGTGGCCCCAGGTCTGGCGGTCCGCGGTCAGAGAGGCCCCCTGCACCGGCACCACCTCCTGGTCCAGGAGGGCGACCATCCAGCGAATGGGCCTGCCGAAGAGAAACCCCGAGGACTCCCAGCGCATCTTCTTGGGGAAGGCGAGCTTGCCCAGGATATCGGAACAGATGCCGGGCAAGAGCTGAAGCGTCTCCTCTCCCCCGCGGAGCACCCGGGCCGCGAGATAGTCCCCCTTGTCCGTGCTCGTGGTGAAGAGCTGCTCTGGAGCAAGGCCCTGGGACGCGGCAAAGCCGCTCCCCGCGCGGGTCAACTCGCCCTGCTCGTCATAGGCGATCCGCACCGGGGGGCCGGTGATGAACTCCTCCCTCTCCTGTTGCCGGGTCTGGATCTCCGCGATCCAGACCACGAGACGCCGCGGCGTGGCATAGGTCCGGACTTCGTCGAACCCCACGCCGAGATCGCCCAACGCGTCCGCGAAAAGGTCCGCGAGCTGCCGCATCAGATCCGGCAGGAATCTGGCGGGCATCTCCTCCGTTCCTATCTCCCACAAGAACTGTGCCATATGTCCTCTTTCCCACCTGCTTAGGTCCTGAAAGTTGGCTGGATGGCCATCACGGCGACCGGTGCTGTCGCCTTCCCGGTGCCATGGGCCTTGTTCCGCTCAAGCTTGCCGCAAGCCATTGATGCGCATCCGGTAGGATGGCTCGGCACCACTCCCCGCCCTGTGCTCCACTCGAGCCCCAGTCCCCCAAGGATCCCTTGCGCCCTCAGCCCATAAGGCCGGGCAAAAAGGTCACGATGGAGGGGAAGGCGATGATGATGCCCACCCCCAAAAGCAGGGCCGCCAGGAAGGGGAGAACGCCGATGAAGACGTCCTCCAGCCTCAAGTCCGCGGACAGGCCCTTGACAATGAAGGCGTTCACCCCGACTGGCGGGGTAATGGTGCCCATCTGCGTGATCAATACGATGAGAACCCCGAACCAGATGGGGTCGTACCCCAGATCGACCACTATGGGATAAAATATGGGGATGGTCAATGTGATCAGGGCCAGGGCGTCGATGAAACACCCGGCCAGAAGATAGATGAGACAGATGAAGCCCATCACTGCCCAGGCGGGCCAGCTCAGGCCGGAGACCATGTTGGAGAGCTCCATGGTCAGCCGGGACAGGGCCAGAAAGTGGCCGAATATGGTGGCCCCGGCCACGAGCATGATCACCATGCAGGTCACGCTCAGGGTGTCGTTGATCGCGTTGAGGAAGTTGGCCCAGGAGAGCCTGCCCTGCAGCAGCACAATGACCAGCAGGAGCGCGGATCCGATCGCCCCGGCCTTTGTCGGGCTGAAGATCCCGGCGAACATCCCGCCCATGACCAGGACGAAGACGAGCAGGGTCTCCCATACGTCCATCAGGGCCCACAGCCTCTGTCCCAGGCCGAAGCGCTGCGCCGTGGGGGCCTGTTCCGGGTCCAGACGGACATAGGCCAGGATAGCCGCGGCAAAGAGGAGGGTGATGAGCAGGGCGGGAACGATCCCGGCCAGAAAAAGCTTGCCAATGGAGACCTGGGTCAGGATCCCGTAGATGATCAGGACCACGCTGGGGGGCATGAGGATCCCCAGACCCGCTCCGGCGGCCACGGATCCGGCGGAGAGCCTGGATCCGTAGCGATAGCGCCCCATCTCGGGAAGGGCGATGGACCCCACGGTTGCCGCGGTTGCCGTGGTCGAGCCGCACACCGCACCGAAGGCCGTGCTGGCGATAACCGTGGCGATGCCCAGCCCGCCGCGGAACCCGGAGCTGAGCTTGTAGGCCATGTCGTAGAGCTTGCGGCTGACTCCGGCGTAATAGCCGATGAATCCCATAAAGACGAACAGGGGCACCAGGGCCAGGCTATAGGAGGAGAACACGCTGTACAGGTCCCGGGACAGGAGGGTGAGCGCGGAGTCCACGCTGGTCAGGACCGCGTATCCGACCACGCCGACAATGGCCAGGGCATAGGCCACTGGGATGCGGGTGAAGAACAGGGCGATCAGGGCCGCGATCCCGATCAGCCCCACGGTCACGAAATAGGACATCTCACTTCCTTCCGGGGATTCGCGCGAGTTCGAGCAGGACCGAGAGAAACACCACGAGACAGGCAAAGGAGATGGCGTAGAGGATGCCGTAGGTGGGAAGCTGCAGCGTGGAGGAGACCTCTCCGGAGCGGCGCAGCTCTTCGGCGTAGGTGAAGCACTCCCAGCAGGCCACGGCAAAGAACACCGCGGTCACCAGGTTGACCAGGCCGTCGTTGATCCGCTTGCCCCGGGGCCCCAGGCGGCGATAGACCAGGTCGATCCCCACATGGGCCTCATTGCGGTGGGCCAGGGGCAGGACAAAGGCCACCAGGAGCGCGGCCATCAGGCTGATCAGCTCCGCGGAGCCCAGAATGGAGGCATTCAGGGCTCCCGCGGCCACGTCCGCGCAGGCCAGCCCCATCATGGCCATGAGGATCACTCCGGCCGCCACCTGCAGGACAAGGCTCACTCTCCGAACCAGATTGGCGAACATCCCGTCTCCGTATTCGGCCAGCGGCCCCATCAGTCAGCGATGAACCGGCTCTGGAACTCGCCGTTCTTGTACTGCCGCAGGCGCTTGCGCAGATAGTCCAGGACCTCTTGTCCGCGCAGGCCCTCTTCCCGGGTCATGGCCACGTAGTTGTCGAAAACGGGCTCGACCGCCTTCTTCCACTTCTCTGCCTGCTCCTGGTCCAGCCCCACAATGCTGTTTCCCTGATTGAGGCTGAAACGCGTGCCCTCGAAGTCGCTGCGATCCCAGGCCCTGCCGTGCTTGACAACCCACTCCCGGTTGACTTCCTCCACGATCTCGCGGGTCTGCGGGGAAAGCTCCCGCCAGGTGTCCTTGTTCATGACCACGAAAAAGCCCACGGAGTAGGCCACGGGATAGCAGGCGGTGCTGCTTTGGATCACCTCCCCCATTTTCCAGCCCTTGTTCGTCTCCATGGGATAGACCGCACCGTCCACCACCCCTTTCTTCAGGGATTGATAGACCTCGGGCATGGGCATGGTCACCGGATTGGCGCCCAAGAGCTCCACGGTTTCGGCAACCGATCCGGGACAGCGGATATCCTTGCCCTGGAGATCATCCAGGCTGCGGACCGGCTCGTCCACAGTGTGGAGAAACCCCGGGCCGTGGGCGTGGAAGTAGAGCACCTTGACCTGGGACAGCTCCTCGGGCCGGAACTCGTGGTAGATCTCGTTGATGATCGCGGTGGCGAAACGCCCGTCCGGATTGCCGAAGGGCAGATTGATGAACTCCATCAGGGGAAAGCGCCCCCTGTTGTACAGGAGGCAGGACATCCCGATGTCCGTTCGCCCGGTCACCACCGCATCAAAGGTCTGGGCCGCGTCGGTCAGGCTCTGGCCGGGATAGAGCTGGATCGCGACCTTGCCCTTTGTTCGCTCCTCGATCTCCTGACACCAGGCCTTGGCCAGCTTGCTCTGGACGTGGCTGGGCGGAAAGAAGCTGCTATAGGTGAGATGACGGGTCCCGGCCTGCACAGGAGCCGAGAATGCCGTAAAAACCAGGGCCAGGCACACGGCCATCCCGCAGAATCGTAACGCGCTTTGCATACCCCACTCCCTCATGGATTGACTGGCGCACCACCCAGGCTACTGCTCGGCCAGGAGCGGATAGCCCTTCTCTCTTCGCTGCTTGGCGTACAGGCCCGCAACACTCGAGGCCAGATGCCGGACCCTGGCGATATAGCTGGTGCGCTCGGTAATGGATATAGCCCCGCGGGCCTCGAGCAGATTGAACAGATGGGAGCACTTCAAGCAGTAGTCGTACGCGGGCCAGGGAAGCTCGTTCTCGCAGAGCATGGCGCACTCCCGCTCGCACTCGTTGAAGAACTGGAAGAGCATCCGCGTGGTGCTGTATTCGAAGTTGTACTTGGAATACTCGTATTCGGCCTGCTGGTGGATCTCGCCGTAGGTACAGAAGGCGTTCCAGGAAATGTCGAAGACGGACTCCCGGTTCTGCAGATACATGCAGATCCGCTCCAGCCCGTAGGTCAGCTCCAGGCTCACCGGCTCGAGATCGATGCCCCCCACCTGCTGGAAATAGGTGAACTGCGTGATCTCCATGCCGTCGATCCAGACCTCCCAGCCCAGGCCCCAGGCGCCGAGGGTGGGGGACTCCCAGTCGTCCTCCACGAAGCGGATGTCGTGCTTGGCCGGATCGATGCCCAGGGCGAACAGGCTCTGGAGATAGATTTCCTGGGTGTTGTCCGGAACCGGCTTAAGGATGACCTGGTACTGGTAGTGCTGGCGGAGCCGGTTGGGGTTCTCCCCGTAGCGGCCGTCCGCCGGCCGCCTGGAGGGCTGGACGTACCCGGTATTCCAAGGCTCCGGTCCGAGGACCCGAAGTGTTGTCGCAGGGTGGAAGGTGCCGGCACCGACCTCGACATCGTAGGGCTGGTGCAAGACACACCCGTAGTCCGCCCAATACCGATTCAGGGCGAGGATCACGTCCTGGAAATGCATACTCCCTCTCCCGGGAAAAGTCAGGGTTGTAAGGGCAAAGACCTCGCCCCTGACCCGCTCCACAAGCAAGTCAGGGGCTCGACTGACCAAGCGTCTGATTTCCTTGCGCAGAGAGTCGGGCTTTGGGGCTCAAGGTGCCTTAATCGGGCATCTATCGTTTATCATCCGCCATCTGGGTCTACGTCACGTCCTCCCGCCGATCATCCGGAAATCGTCCCTCCGCCGGCCTGAATCGTCCGGAGTCCCAGACAAGGCCCATGTGATACTCCACGAACTGTTCCAGGAGCAGGCAGGCCCGCTGAAGCGAACCGCCCCGGAGCGCCTCGGGATGGCTCCATTCCTCGGGATCGCGGTGGAGAACCCGGTCCAGATGGGCCAGGGCGATCCCCGGCAGAACGCGCGCGTCTGGATCAAATCCGCATCCCGCGCAGGTGAGGGCTCCGCGGGCGAGGGAGAAGGCCCCGCGCTCCAGCCCGGAGGCTGCCGCCCCACAGACGGCGCATCTGCCGAACTCGGGGCGATAGCCGTATTCCGCGGTCAACCTGCCCCGGAAATAGAGCGGGAGATTGTCCGGAACCTCCTCGGCCTCGTTCAACAGGGTCAAAATGCGCAGGAGCAGGGCGTAGACCCTGTCCGAGCCCTCGACTCCGGTATGCGCCGCCTCCACGAATTTGGCGCAATTGACAGCCATGCCCAGCCTGGAGCTGTGCCTGTGCAACGCGCTGAAGCGATCCAGCAGCGATCCCTCGCGCAAGAAGTGGTACCCGGAGACCCGTTGCCTGGCAATCTTGAACAGCACCCGGCTGAGCGGCTCCAGACAGCCGGGGAATCGTCTGCGGCTCCTGAGCCCCCCGAAGGCGAAGGCGGTCATCACCCCTCTGTCCGGGGTGAAGAACCGCAGCCACAGATCGGCCTCCCTGAACCGCCCCGTCTTGAGGATCACCACCTCCTGGCTGAACTCCTCCGAGAGCATCAGGGCCCGCCATTTGGAAAGCTCACGGGAGGGTCACCTCCCTGACCTCACCGGATTCTGCCTCAATCGAGTATTCTTCTCCGTCCAGGTACAGGGTAACTCCACCGGCGTTGCCCAGAAGAAAGGTCCCTGTTCCGCGGAAGGAGATGGTCCTCTCCTCCCCGGGCTCGAGATAGAAGTCGCCGACCCCGTCCTCCACATCGACACTGAGCCAGCAGGCCTCGGAGGCGACGATGCGGAGCTCGTGGCTCGGGGCCCGACCTGTGGCGTTCTCCCGGGATGTGCGGTTTCCCTCGACCCCCTGTTCGGCCTCGGCGCTCGGAGCCGTCGCCTCCGCCTCTGCGGATGCCGGAGAAGGGGGGGAGGTTTGCTCGGACTCCTTCTCCGTCACGCGCTCCTCAGCGCCACTGCCCTCCCCCTCCGCCTCCGCCTGCTCCGGCGAAGCGGGCTCCCCGCTCGAGGCGTTGGCTTCCCCGGAGGGCGCGTCTTCCGATGGCGTCCCCTTCTGGGTGGCATTCCCGGCCCGGGTGGCATTCTCGGCGGCTGAAGGCTGGCTGCCCCGCTTTGCCCGATCGCCGGGCGGGCTCAGAAAGAAGAAGTTCACCAGGCCAACGAGGACAAGGATCAGGATCAGGATCAGGACCACGGAGGGCCAGGTTCGGGGCCGATCCCGGCGCGACCTTCCGCTGCGCTTCCCCTCTCCGGACCTCGCCTCCCCGTGGGGGCCGGCCCCGTCATCCTCCTGCATCGCCTCGTCAAAGGCCCGCACCAGCTCCTCTCCGGAAAGCCCCAGATAGTCGGCATAGTTGCGGATGAATCCGCGAGTGTAGACGTGGTGCGGCAACTTGTCCGATTCGGCCTCCTCGATGGCCATGAGGATGTCCAGGCCGATCTTGGTCGCGGAGTAGACATCCTCCAGGGAAAGCTTTTGCCGCTTGCGCTCCGTTTTCAGCGTCTGTCCGATTTCAAGCAAACTCATAACCAGCTCCGTGCCCATCGAGCGACGTTGCGCGCGGGATGGGCGCTTTGATTCCCGATTGTCCGCTCCGCATCCCCAATGGGGAAATACACGCCGGGATCACGGAGCACAAGTCATTTCAGAGCCGGATCTCCACCACCGCTTTCGAGCGCAGCTTGTCCACGTATTCTTCGTAGCGCCGCCGGACCTTCCGGGTGTAGGCCTTCTTGCGCACCTTGTCCCGAACGCGGGAAAAGGCCTCCTTCCCGCTTCCGGACAGCTCCTTGTCCAGACGCAGCAGGGCGTAACCGCCCCTATAGGGAAAGACCGAGCTCATCTCCCCCGGTTCCAGCTCCCGCACCACATCCCGCAGCTTCTCCTGGAGATCCCGGAAGGCCATCATGCCCATGTCTCCGCCCTTGTCCGCGTTTGGCCCCCGGGAATGGCGCTCGGCAACCCGGGAAAAGCTCCTGTCTCCCAGACTGATGCTTTCCCGCAGGGATTGGAGCTTCTGTGCGTCCCGCATCAGGATAAGGGACAGGGAGACCTCGCGGGGCGGAAGGAATTCGCTCTTGTGCTTCCGGAAGTAGCTGCGGAGCTCCTTTTCGGTGACGACCACCTTTTGCCGGACCATGCTGCCGAGCAGGCGATTGACCTTGAGCTTCCTCCGGATCAGCTGCCTGAACTCTTCCAGGTCCCGGCCGCGCTTGCGCAGCTCCTGTTCGAACGCCTCGCGGCTCATGCCGTTCTCCTGCCGGATCCGCTCCAGACGCTCCTCGACAACCTCGTCGGAGATCGTGATCCCCAATCGGTCCGCCTCCTGCCGCAAAAGCATCTCGTTGATCATGGAGCGAAGAACGTTGCGCTGCTTGTCCGCTTCATCCCCCCCCCGCAATCCCTCCACCGGCGCGGGGGACGAGCCGAGGGAGCTGCGCATCTCATTCCGCAATTCGTAGCGCGTGACCGCCTCTCCGTTCACCACGGCGACGATCTCGTTCACCGTCTCCACTTGGCCCAGAGCGGGACAGGAAAAAAGCAGCAAAACCAAAACCAGGCCGGCGCCAAAATCAATTCGACGTATCACTGTGCTCCTCCGGAATCTCGGCGGCAGTGGCCAACTCGCCAAGCAATGCCTCTATTTTTTGAATCTCCTCCGCAATACTCGAGTTGCCCTCAAAACGCAACTCCAATCTGGCGGGCGGCTCGAAGCGCGCCCGATCCCGGTGGCTCTGGACCCATTGCACCATCTGCTGCGAGGAAACAGGCTGAACATCGCCGGACCAGACAATGACCACCCTGTTGGACAGCAGATCGGCCTTTTCCACCTGGAGCGCGGCCAACCGCCTCTTCAGGCCCAGGACCGCGAACAGGTTCAGCACCTGCTGCGGTGGCGAGCCGAATCGGTCCCGGAGCTCCTCCCGCCACTGCTCAAGCTCCTCGCTGCTCCCACAGGAGGAGATCGCCTTGTAATAGGTGAGGCGCTCCCTGTCCTCCTGGATATAGTCCGCGGGGATGTTGGCCTCGAAGCCGATATTCAGCTCGGGATCGGTCTCCTGGGGAGTCGTGTCTCCCTTGACCCGCTTGACCTCCTGCTCCAGCATCTCCAGGAACAGATCGAGACCCACCTGGCTGATGTTGCCGGACTGGGCCTCGCCCAGGATATTGCCCGCGCCGCGGAGCCGCATGTCCTCCATGGCCACCTGAAAGCCGGCTCCGAGATAGTCCAGCTCCAGGACGGTCTGCAGCCTTTTCCGGGCCGAAGCGGGAAGCTTGTCCACAGAAGGGACCACGAAATAGGCATAGGCCTGTTCCGTGGCCCGGCCCACCCGACCGCGCAGCTGGTAGAGCTGGCCCAGCCCGAACATCTGGGACTGGTCCACAACAAGGGTGTTCGCCCTGGGGAAGTCGAGGCCGGACTCGATGATTGCCGTGCTCACCAGGATATCGTAGTCCCCTTTCCAGAAGGCGTACATGGACTCCTCCAGGCTGCGCTCCCGCATCTGCCCGTGAGCCACACCCACCCGGGCCTCGGGGACCAGGGACTGGACGTACTCCCGCACCCGGAGCAATCCATTGACCCTATTATAGACCCAGAAAACCTGTCCACCCCTGTCCAGCTCGGTGCGCAGGACGGCCCGCAACTCCTGCGGATCCCTCTCGATCAGGGAGGTGTGCACCGGCTTCCGGTCCTGGGGCGGGGTTTCGATGACGCTCAGATTCCGGATCCCGGACACGGAGAGCTGCAGAGTCCGGGGTATGGGCGTGGCGGTCAGGGCCAGGACATCCAGGTTCTTGCGCAGCTTTTTGAGCTTGTCCTTGTGCCGGACCCCGAAACGCTGCTCCTCGTCCAGGATGAACAGGCTGATCCGCGGCAGGTGCACATCGTCGGACAAGAGCCTGTGCGTGCCGATAAGGATGTCGATCTCGCCCCGCTCGGCAGAGCGCAGGATCTCCTTCTGGCGCTTGACCGGAACGAAGCGGCTCACCAGGGCCACCCGCACGGAGAAATCCTCCATGCGGCTCTTGAAATTCTGATAGTGCTGATCCGCGAGCACCGTGGTGGGGCACATCAGGGCCACCTGCTTGCCGGCGGAGACCGCCTTGAATGCCGCCCGCATGGCCACCTCGGTCTTGCCGAACCCGGCGTCCCCGCACACCAGACGATCCATGGGCTCGGGGCGCTCCATGTCCCCCAGCACATCGGAAATGGCCCGTTCCTGATCCGCGGTCTCCTCAAAGGGGAATGTGGCCTCGAATTCCCGGTACAGATCGTCCTCCGCGGGGTAGTCGAACCCCTTGGCCACGGCGCGGTAGGCGTAGACCTGGACCAGGTCGTGGGCCACGGTTTCCAGGGCCTTCCTCACCCGCTCCTTGGTTCTGGCCCATCTGGTGCTGCCCAGCTTGTCCAGGGAAGGGGAGACCCCCTCGGGCCCCTTGTACTTCTGGACCAGATTCATGCGGTCCACAGGGACGTAGAGCTTGTCACCCCCGGAATAGAGGAGCACCAGATAGTCGTTGCCCGCGGCGTCCACCTGCATCCGGGTCAGGCCGGCGTACTGCCCCACTCCGTAATCCCGATGCACCAGGAGGTCCTCCGGCTTGATCTCCTCGATCCGCTCCAGCCCATGGAATTCCTTGTCCGGTTTCCGCCGGTCCCTTTCCTTGGATCCCGAGGGCTGCAGGAGGTCCTCGGACAGGATGAGGGCCTGATTCCAGGACAGGTCCATCCCGGCGCCGAAATCGGAGATCAGGGCGTAGATCCCGGATTGATCCGGATCATAGCGCGTCTTGAAGCTCAGCTCCGAGCCCTCCATGAGCTTGAAGGCCCGCTTGCGGGAGTGATCGCTGTGAAACAGGAGCAGGACCTGGTGCTTGGTGTCGCGCCACTGCCGCAGGGCGGAGATGAGCGCGGAGAGGGGGCGCTTGCGCTGCTCGGGCTGCCAGAAGATCTCGCTGAAGGAATCGTAGCGCCTCTCCGGCAGCTCCACACCCTTGCCCCGGTCGCCCAGGGGCAGCTCCTCGAACAGGAGCTGAGGACCGGACAGCAGATCCCGGCGGGCCCTGGTCTGGGACTGCATGAGGCAATCCAGGGGCCTGCCCCAGCCCCGCCGCTCCGCTTCCTCCTCCTCGCTCTCGGTCCAGGTGGCCTCGATCTCCTCCAGGGAGGAGCGCACCCTGCCCGGATTCACCAGGAAGGTGAGGGCGTCCCGGGGGAGCCAGTCCCCGATGGTTGCGGGATCGGGATAGAAAAGCCCGGGCGGGATGCCGGCATCCCCGTTCAGAACGCTCTCCTTCAAATCGGATTTGGCCGTCTTGCTCAAGCGCCCGGTGGTCCACAGATGCTCCCACAGGCGCTCGGCGCTGGACAGGGAATCCGGGGTCAACACGGCCGGAGCGACCGGCAGGATCACGGCCTCGCCCAGCTTGCTGCTGGAGCGTTGGCTGACCGGATGGTAGAGCCGCATGCTCTCCAGGGTGTCCCCGAAGTATTCCAGACGAAGCGGAAGCTCGTACCCCGGGGGGAAAACATCCAGGATATCGCCGCGGGCGGAGAACTGGCCCACCCGGCTGGCCAGGGAGACGCGCTCGTAGCCCCAGGCCGCGCATTTCTCCATGACCTGCTCCGGCGGGCATTCCTCCCCCTGCATGAGGAAGTAGAACTCCCGGTCCAGAACCCGCCTGGGGGGCCAGAAGGGCAGGAAATTGTCCAGGGTGAGCACAACGCCCTTGGGCCCGGTCCCCTCCTTGAGCTGAAAGAGGCGGGACCATCGTGCGGCCCAGTCCTCGCCGCCGTCCTCCTGCTGGGAGGTGAAGGGAGGAAGGACGACCCACTGCCGGTCCCAGAAGGGGGATCCCTCCGAATCGGAGGCGGCAAGGGAAATCAGGGAGGAAAACTCCCTTAGGTAGCGGGCCTCGGGAAGGACCAGCACCACATCGCGGCCGTGCTCCAGCGCCTTTATGGCCAGAAGACACTGGGTCCCCGGGCCGCTCTTGTATACGGACAGCGACTCCCGGGAGCTTCCCTTGAACAATTGCCTGATCTCTGGGGGAAGATACACTGGGGCTCACCTTCTTCACTTTGGATGGGCCGGAAGGAAAATCCCCTGGCCCAATAGGCTGAAACCCGATTCTTTGCAGCGGCAGCGGCGGCCGTCAAGCCCGATTTCCCCTTCAACCCGGCCAGCCGGCGAGAAAACAAGGATTGCCAAAACCGGGTGAATCATCCATAATGACAGGGAAACACCGCGAGGGGGCGCAGCTCGTTGTCCGGAAAAAACGGTGTTTTTCCTTCCAGCACCGTTCCGCGGCGGATGCGGATCTGGGAAAACCCCGGCCTTGCGGGAAAAGGAAAACCCTTTAACAGGAAGGAGGAAATTGGTTAATGGCCCAATTTTTTCCCTATTTTGTCAATGTTAACGTGGCTGACCAGGTACGCTCCCTGTCGACAAACGACTTGCTCGATTTCTGGGAAGAAACGCAGTATATGGAAGAAAAGCTCACCACGGACGCCCAGGGAATGCCCGCGTACAACGTGGAATACGAGCGGGCCGTGCTGCAGGAATTGCAGATCAGAAGCTGCATGGGCAACCTGCACCGCTGACTCCTCGCCCCGGATCCGGAAACAAGAGGCCCCGCCGAAGCGGGGCCTCTTTCCTTTTCGGGCACCGCTTCGCGCCCGTCCCCCTCTCGCGGCTACCGACGGGGTCGCTTTCGCCCTCTTCCTCCGCGATCCCGGCCGCTCCCAGCGACAGAGGAAAACCCCTACCTGCCGATACCTAGATAGGTAAAGCCCATTTCCCGCACATACGCCGGGGAATAGAGATTGCGCCCGTCGAAGAGCGCCGGAAGATGCATCTTTTCCCGGATAGCGGCAAAGTCGGGATTGCGGAACTGATGCCACTCCGTCACCACGGCCAGGGCGTGGGCCCCTTCCAGGATCGCGTATTCATTGTCCTCGATACGCACCAGATCGTTATCGGCAAAGTAGCGCGCTGCCCGCTCACCCGCTCGGGGATCGAAGGCCCGGATCCGCATTCCCTTGCGGCTCAGATCGTCGATGATGGCCAGGGAGGAGGCCTCCCGTATATCGTCGGTATTGGCCTTGAAGGCCAGGCCCCACACCGCCAGGGTCTTGTCCGCCACGCCCCCCTTGTCCGCGAAAAAGGCCTCGATCTTCTCCGCGATCAGGAGCTTCTGCCGCTCGTTCACCTGGTCCACGCTGGAAAGGATGCGGGGGGAATAGCCGCTGGCCTCGGAGTTGCGAATCAGGGCGCGCACATCCTTGGGAAAACAGGAGCCGCCGTATCCGGCCCCGGGATAAATGAACTGGTATCCGATCCGGGGATCGGATCCTATGCCCCTCCGGACCTCGCCCACATCGGCTCCGACCCGCTCGCAGATGTTGGCGATCTCGTTGATGAAGGAGATCTTCGTGGCCAGCATGCAGTTGGCGGTGTACTTGCTCATCTCCGCGCTCCTGGGACCCATGACCAGGAGCTTGTCCCTGCTCCGGGCGAAGGGGGCGTACAGGGTCTCCAGCATCTCCGCGGAGCGCCTGGTGTTCGTCCCCACGATCACCCGGTCCGGCTTGAGGAAGTCGTTCACCGCATCCCCTTCCTTCAAAAACTCCGGATTGGAGACCACGTCGTAATCCAGATCCAAGCCGCGACTGCCGAGCTCCTCCCCGAGAATGGCGCTCACCCGGTCCGCGGTGCCCACCGGGACGGTGGACTTGGTGACCACGATCTTTTCCTCGCTGATGCAGCGCCCGATCTCCCGGGCCACCTGGTACACGGAGCTCATATCGCACTCCCCGTTCTCCGAGGAGGGCGTTCCCACACAGATGAAAATGAAATGGGCCCCGTCCTGTCCCGTTCTCAGATCCGTGGTGAAGCGGAGTCGTCCCGCCTCCAGATTCTTGTGCACCAACTCCTGCAGGCCGGGCTCGAAGATATGGACCCTGCCCTGATTGAGCTCACCCACAACCTGCTCGTTGATATCCACGCAGGAGACATTGTTGCCCGTCTCCGCGAAGCAGGCGGCGGTCACCAGGCCCACATAGCCCGTTCCCACAATGCAGATGTTCATAGCCTCTCCTTCTCCGCGAGCAGTGCGTTATCAAAATGTAAAAGTATATCTCGGCTCGCTGGCATTGTCCAGCTCTCTTCCGGCGTCCCAAGCAAAGCTTGCCCGGCCCACACAGAACAAGGGCGCCGCGAGGTGCGACGCCCTTGAACAAAAGGCTCCCGTGGAGCGGCTCAGATCGAGCGCCGGGTCATGGCAATGGAAATGCATATCGCCGCACCGCCCCAGGTGACGCCGAGCCCGATGAGCATCATCAAGATGGCTCCTCCAGTCATAAGCGCTCTCCTTTGTTGAACAGCGGCCCCTCGACAGGAAAGGATGGATAGCCGGAGGTCGGGAGCCGCCGATGGTGTTTCTTCCCGGCGCACCCGCTTAAGGCGGCGGGGCACGATTGTGCGGGTGCGCCTTCGCCGGAGGCCCTATTCCCTCTGGAAAAGGGGTCTTCCCCGGGAATGGTCCTAGTCATGACTCTCCCAGGAGCTCTTCACGGCCTGGGCGAAAAAGCCAACCACGATCACCAGGAGCACAACGCACCATCCGAACAGGACCAGGGCGGTCATGGGATAGTCCCCGTAGGCCGAGGTGATGTCCCCGATGAGGTTGGCGATGGCCATGTAACCGAGCACGATGGGGGTAACCACCTTGAGGCAGAAGGTCCACCAGCCCCCAACGCGGAAGTCGGAGATGCGGTTGATGTGATCCTTGAGCGAGCTCAGGTTGAAGAACCAGGAGATCAGGATCACTTCCACCAGACCGGCCAGAACGATGCCGAAGTTGTTGATGAAGTGGTCCACGATGTCCAGGACGAAGAGGCCGCCGTTGGTCATGAAGACCAGGCTGGCCAGGAAGCCGACCACCACGAGGCCCGTGGCTGTTTTCTGGCGGCCCCAGCCGAACTTGTCCATCAGCCCGGAGCAGCAGGCCTCGGAAATGGAGATCATGGAGGACAGGCCTGCGCAAACCAGGGACAGGAAGAAGAGGAACCCGAAGAACTCCGAGGCCGGCAGCAGATTGATCGCCTTGGGAATGGTCACGAAGGCGAGCCCCACTCCGGAGTCGACCACCTCCTTGATGGGAACGCCCTGCTCTCCGGCCATGTAGCCCAGCACGCCGAAGACCATGATCCCGGCCAGCAGGCTGAAGCCGCAGTTGATGAAGGCGGTCATCATCCCGTTGTTGTTGATGTCCGATTTTTCCGGAAGGTAGCTGGAATAGGTGATCATGATGGCGAAGCAGATGCTCAGGGTAAAGAAGATCTGGCCGTAGGCGTTGGTCCAGACCGTGTAGTCCATGATTGCCCCGAAGTCGGGCCGGAAGAGCCACTGCAGGCCCTCGACCGCCCCGTCCAGGGTGACCGCGCGCCCGAGCATGATCAAGAGCAGGACGAAGAGAATGGGCATGAAGATCTTGTTCGCCACCTCGATGCCCTTTCGGACGCCGGTGTAGAGAACGAGCCAGACAATGAACCAGATGACCAGGGAGGCGAAGAAGATGGGCCAGACAATGCCGCCCAGGGTGAGCGCTCCGGAGGAAAGGGCCAGGAACTCGCCGAAGAAGAATCCGCTGGGATCGCTCCCCCAGCCCAGGTTAAAGGACATGAGGGTGTAGTTCAGGGCCCAGCCGATGACCACAACGTAATACACGGAAATGACGAAGGAGACGAAAACCTGCCACCAGCCAAGCCATTCCCACTTCTTGGCGGCCTTGGCGAAGGTCATGGGCGCGGAGCCCTTGAAGCGGTGCCCCAGGCCGAACTCCATGATAATGATGGGGATGCCCGCCGTGATCAGGGCGAAGAAATACGGAATGAGGAACGCCCCGCCTCCGTTGTCAAAGGCCATGTAGGGAAAGCGCCAGATATTTCCCAGGCCGATGGCGGAGCCCACCGCTGCGAGAATGAACCCGAGCCTGGTGCCCCACTGCTCACGCTGTGCCATAAACGGACCCTCCTTGCATTTTGCTCATTCCCGACCTGCTCTTCGGCGAAGCCGCATCGTCGCAGGCCAACCCAGACCATTCGCGGCAAGGTATGGGACAGGGCGGCGCCCCGATCACCTCCTCGGAATTTTTGAATTTCGAGCTCTCATGGGACTTCCCCCGCAGGGAATCCAGTTCCCTTGTTTACCGGAAACGAGCCGCTGATGCGCTTGCCCGAAAAATGGGGAGGGCGATCACTTTATCCGCTCGTTTTCTTGCTTTTTCCTTGGGGGGAAGAGGACGTGGAGATCGCTCCCATCCGGAAAACCCTTTTCCCGGATGCGAATAATGCGTGAACACTAGCAAAACTCGATTTCTCCCGCAAGACAAAACCGACGGCAATCTTTGATTTTTTCCAGGTTCTCTTGTAGTCTAGCATCACTGGCGAAGTCCTGTCCGTATTGGCCCGCCAGTGCCTGTTCCGTTGGTGACGCTTTCCAGATGTCGGAAGGACCGGAAAAGGCCGTCATGTTCAATGCCGCGCTTCTGTTTTTCCTCGTTATCACCCAGGTCGTGACCGCGTTCCACGCCCTGATCTACAAGCGCGATCCCAAAGCCTCCTGGGCCTGGATCATTACCTGCATCCTCCTCCCCCCGGTGGGCCCGATCCTGTACCTCCTCCTGGGCATCAACCGCGTGCGGTCCAAAGCCCAGCGCCTCAAGGGGAGCTGGCCCTTCCTCCTTCCCGGGAGCCCCTTCCTGTACGCCCTGGACAAGTCCTCGGAGATTCAGGACGCCAGAAACGTCCTTTGCAAGCACACCATTCCGCCCCATTTCCATCCCATTGCCCACATCGCCGAGGCAGTAACCCAGCGTCCGCTCCTGGGCCACAACACCATCCAGCCCCTTTTCAACGGGGAACAGGCCTACCCCGCCATGCTCGAGGCCATTCACGGAGCCAAACGCCGGATCTATCTGGCCACGTATATCCTCGATACCGACGGACCCGGCGGAGAGATCATCGAGGCCCTGGCCTCGGCAGTCTCCCGCGGCGTGGAGGTCAAGGTCCTCCTGGACGGAGTGGGGGAGTTCTACTCCCGCCCCAGGCCGAGCATGGTCCTGCAGCGCCGCGGGATCCCCTTCGCCAGGTTCCTGCCGATCAAGCTCACCTCGCCCTCGCCGTTCATCAACCTGCGCAACCACCGCAAGCTGTTGATCGTGGACGGGGGAACGGGCTTCACCGGGGGAATGAACATCCGGGGCAAGCACATGACCCAGGATCCGAACAACGCCAACCCGGCCCAGGACATCCACTTCCGGCTCCAGGGCGCTATCGTCTCCCAAATGGAGGAGATCTTCCTGGAGGACTGGGGATTCGCCACAGGGGAATCTCGGCAGGGGCTCACCACAGTGGTGGACGGCACAGGACAGGCAATCTGCCGCAGCGTCACCGTGGGCCCAAACCAGGATCTGAACAAGCTCAGCGTCATCCTGAACGGAGCGGTTTCTCTGGCCTCCAAGAGCATCCACATCATGACCCCCTACTTCCTGCCCCCCAGGGAGATGCTCGGGGCCCTGCAATCAGCGGCGCTGCGAGGGGTGAACGTCAACGTCGTCCTCCCGGCGCGGAACAACCTCCCCTTTGTGCACTGGGCCACCCGGAACATGCTCTGGGAGCTTTTGCTCTACGGGGTCCGCGTCTATTACCAGCCCCCGCCCTTCGCCCACACCAAGCTCTTCGTCCTGGACGACTTCTACACCGTTCTGGGCTCGGCCAATCTGGATCCCCGAAGCCTGCGGCTCAACTTCGAGGTGGTGCTGGAGGCGTACGAGGAGGAGCTGGGCAGACAGATGAGCGAGCACATCCAATCCACGATCGCGGTCTCCAGGGAGGTCACCCTCAGGGAGGTGGACAGCAGGCCCTTGCCGGAACGGTTCCGGGATTCCCTGTGCTGGCTCTTCTCCCCCTACTTCTAGGCGGGGACCTCACCCTGCAGATGGGACACTGCCTCCTGCAGACCGGAAATGCTCAGCTCGTACATGGGGAAGATCTCCCGGATCATCCCGATGGTCCGGGTGGAGGACCATTCCCGTTCCATTCTGGGGTTGAGCCACACGGACCAGGGAAAGGTTCGGGCCAGGAACCTGAGCCGTTCAAGGCTGCTCTCCCCGGACTTCTCCTCCACGTGGATGGAGCCGTCCGGAACCATAAGCTCGTACGGGGCCATGCTGGCGTCGCCCACGATAATGAGCCGGGTGTCCGACTCCAGACGGGCCAGGTCGTCCACCTTGACCGGGTGCTTGAGGCGGGCCGGATCCTTCCAGAGGAAGTCGTAGATGGTGTTGTGGAAGTAGTAGATCCGCAGGTCCTTGAACTGGGCCCTGGCGTGGTTGAACAGGGTCTGCACCACTTCCACGTGGGGCTCCATGGACCAGCCCCCGTTGTCCACGGCCAGGATCACCCTGAGCTTGTCCCGCAGCTCCGCCCGGAAGACGATCTCGATGTCCCCGGCGTTCTGCACGGTCCGGCGCAGCGTTTCATCGATATCCACCCGGTCCCTGGGCCCTTCCGGGACCAGGTTCCGCAGCCGCTTGAGGGCCTCGCCCATCTGGTCCTGCCGCAGCGGGCCGCCTGCCGCGTAGTCCCGGTAGCGCCGATCCATGGCCACCTTGACCGCGCTCTGGCTCCCGGAGCGGCCTCCGACCCGCATTCCGCCGGGATGATATCCGGAATGGCCCACTGGCGAGGTCCCCTGGGTCCCGATCCAGGTCCCGCCCCCATGGTGCTCCCCGTCCTGGTCCTGGAGGCGCTCCAGGAAATAGCGCACCACCTCCTCCGGGCTCATCTCCGCCACCTCGCTCCGGGACAGGCCCAGGGCCTGGGCCAGATCCTCGGTGTCCTCCAGCCAGTCCGAAAGCATCATGCGCACGGTCTCCTCCAGCTCCACCTCGTCCGGCAGCCGCAGCTCCTCCCCGCGGAAATAGTGGGAAAAGACGCGGTCGTAGATGTCGAAGTGCCGCTCCGACTTGATCAGAATGGTGCGGGCGGTGATGTAGAAGTCGAAGAGCGACTCCACCATCCCCTTGGACAGGGCGGAGAGCAGGCGCAGGTACGCGGTGGGGCTCACCGGGATGCCGGACTCGCGCAGGAGGTAGAAGAAACGGAGGAACATGGTTTGCTCAGGTTCTCAGTTCAAGGCTCAAAGCGGATAGCTGTCTTATGAAATTTAAATTGATTGCAAAATGATGCTCTCAACTTCATTAAGCACCTTAGCAAAATGTAAAGGATTACTTTCTATCACCCCGGAAGGAACATGTTTATGATGAGGAAATGAAGAAAGCTCAAAATGATGAGGTGCATTATCATAACGAAATATTAGTTGATTATGGCTATCCATAAACTGATAACGATACTTTTCACAATAAATACTGCTCTCTTTTGAATTATAAAGTTCGAAATAAACAAGACGTGAGTTGTCTATAAAAAGTATTTCACCTTCTATATAACCAGTATTCGGACTTAGCTTCTCCTTATACAAAGTGTATTTTACAACTAGTGTACATTCGCAAATAGCATTATCAATCTCTTGGATGTGTTTGCTAAGCATTTACTCGACCCAATTCCTTAAGCAAATCACTCAGTCCTTCCTTCGTCTTTTTCCAATCTTCAAGCGCTTTTGCATTCGCATACCAACGAAAATAGGCTTGATCATCTCCCAGATCACCAGAGTTGAACTTTTCTAAAAATTTCTCCGTATTAAATCCATACTCTGTCTCATAAGGCTGCAGCTTTTCCTGCAGCTGAAGAATAGCTGTATCACATACTCTCTTTTCTCTCTCTAGGACATTGACTACTTCAGGTTGTAATTTCATATTACCACCTCACTTTTTTTTGTATGAAAATGTGTCTAACTTTTTGAAATACAACAAAAAAGCGAAGGCAGGCGGGGCCGCTTGAGCTGGGTTTCATATATCACCATCACTT
>Ga0207714_1000344_pt1 | contig 32030 bp, 36 predicted proteins | sample PonA232FremontCA_2_FD_187270 | JGI IMG/M metagenome (GOLD analysis project Ga0207714, IMG submission 187270) | Marine sediment microbial community from Fremont, CA, USA - Pond A23 Sediment 2 (SPAdes) | ecosystem: Environmental > Aquatic > Marine > Unclassified | place: USA: Fremont, California...
CCTTCCTCGGCGCGGTTCGACGAGGCGAGCGACGACGGTCGCTCGGTGGTGGTGTTCGTGGCCACAACCCCCTCGAGGTCGAACTCCGTGACCAGCGAGAGCACGTCGTCGACCGCTGGGGCCGGGAGCTCCGGGGAGAGCTTCACGAGTAGCGGAGCGGCACCCGCATCCCGAAGTTCGGTGAGGATATCCACAAGCGACTCGCGGGTCTGTAGCTCGGCGAACCCCTGTGAGTTGGGGCAGGAGACGTTGACCACGAAGAAGTCGCCGGCGGTTACCTGCTCGTAGGACTCGCGGTAGTTGGCAGGTGCGGTCGCCGGCGGGACGTGCTCTGACTTTGCAATGTTGACGCCGACGGGCACGTCCACGTCGAACTCGAACAGGCGGTCACCGACGGTCGCCGCACCGTCGTTGTTCAGCCCCAGCCGGTTTATGAGCGCCCGGTCGGCCGGGAGTCGAAACAGCCGGGGCTGTGGGTTGCCAGATTGGGGCTCGGCCGTGACACCGCCCACCTCCACGAACCCGAACCCGAGTGCCGCGAGCGCGGGCGGCAGGTGTGCGTTCTTGTCGAAACCCGCCGCGACGCCGACCGGGTTCGGAAACCTGTGTCCGAACAGCTCCGTCTCGAGGCGCTCGTCGGTGACGGTGTAGTGACCGGCCACGGCACGGAGCAGTGGTGTCCGCTGGAGGGCGGCCAGCCCGGTGTGTGCGAACCGGTGTGCTGTCTCCGGTGGGAGCCTGAACAGGAGCGGTCTGAGTCGACTGTAGAGCTGACCCATCGGCGTGGTCACCGGCCCCAGCGCCCAGGGTTCGCAGTCGAGTTTGTCTGTGTCTGTCTGCCGGACGACGTTCCCACAGACCCGGACGACCACCTCCTCACAGACCCCCATCCTGACAGTCCGAGTGTACCCCCGTGTCGGTTCAGGCGGGCGCTGTGACACCCGCCGTCCTCGCCTCTCACACCACCGGAACCGAGCGTTTTCGTCTGTACCATCTCGCTTGTTTCTGACTCACCGAAGCACACACTTAAGCGTACCGTGCACTGGTCGACAGAGGGCAGACGAGGGTGGCCGTCCTGGGGCCGTCTCGCGGGGTCCTGTCGGTCCGAATCCAAACTGTCGTGTACGACCGAAACCGAGAGACAGGTATGACACAGGCCGACGGTGTGGGGAGCTACGAGGCGCTCCTGTTCGACATGGATGGTGTGTTGATACAGGGAGCAGCGACGCTGCAGACCGTGTACGACAGCGCCGCCGACGACGCACTCGCGGAACTCGGCGCGGCGGTGCCCGAGACGGAGCGCGCGCCGTTTAGACAGTCACGGTTCACCGACGCGACGGCCGAGCGCTGTCGGGCAGTCGGACTCGACCCGGCGGAGTTCTGGACGACCCGCGAGCGGTTTGCGAGCGTGCGTGCGAACCGCCGTATCGGCTCGGACCCGCGAGCACCGTTCGAGGACACAGCCGTGCTGGCAGAGCTCCCGGAACCGGTCGGGGTCGTCAGCAACAACCGCGCGGCGACTGTCGAGTACGTCACGAGCACCCTGTTTCCGGGCCGGTTCGAGGTTGCCATCGGCCGTGACCCGACACTGGAGGGGTACCGCCGGCGCAAGCCCGACCCGCACTATCTCGAGCGCGCCCTCGACAGACTCGGTGTCGAGCGGGCCCTGTACGTCGGCGACCGCGAGCACGACATCGTCGCGGCACACCGCGCCGGTATCGACGGGGCACTCGTCCGGCGCGAACACAGTCCCGACGGGGCGCTCGCCGAGACACCGGCGTTCGATATAGAGAGTCTCGACGCGCTGCCGGCGCTGCTCGACGCCTGACACTGTCGGACGTAACTTCCTAAAGATATCCGCCACCCTGGGGTGACGAAATTCGTCAGGGGCTTAGGTCCGACAGTGTGAGCTACCGTCGCTGGACCTCGTGTCGGCCGAACCCGTAGCGCAGGCGGTTGGCGAGTCGCCGGGAGAGTCGCCCGCTGCCGTCACCGGTCACACGGGAGCCGAACCGCTCGGCGAGCGCCTGGTAGATGAGCGGCAGCGGCACCTCCTGTTCGAGGCTCTCCTGGACTGTCCAGGTGCCGGTCGACCCGCCGGCGACGTGGTCGGCGACATCGCCGAGCTCGCCACCCTCCTCGCGAAACGCCTCCTCGCAGAGTTCGAGTAGCCACGAGCGCACCACTGCCCCGTTGTTCCAGGTGCGGGCCACCGCCTCGAGGTCGAGGTCGTACCGGCCCTCGTGGAGCAGTTCGAACCCCTCGCCGTAGGTCTGCATCAGGGCGTACTCGACACCGTTGTGGACCATCTTGACGTAGTGACCCGCCCCGCTCGGCCCCATCCGCTCGTGGCCCGCGGGCCCGGGTGCCACCGCGTCGAACACCGGTGTACAGGCCTCGTACGCCCACCCAGGGCCACCGACCATCAGTGAGAATCCGACCTCCGCGCCCGCCGGGCCGCCGCTGGTCCCGCAGTCGAGATACGCCGCGTCGGTCGTCTTCGCGCGGCGCACCGAGTCCTCGAAGTGAGAGTTGCCGGCGTCGACGAGGACATCGTCGCCGGTGAGAGAGCCGTCGAGTTCGGCGAGTGCGGCGTCGACGGGGTCACCGGCGGGGAGCATCAGCCAGATGCGTTTCTCCGTACCGAGTGACGCCGCGAGCGACCCGATGGAGTCGACCGGTGTCGCGCCCGCCTCTGCGGCCGCTGTGACCGCCTCGTCGTCGATATCGAACGCCACGACATCGTGACCCGCGGCGAGCGTCCGGTCGACGACGATACGGCCCATCCGCCCGAGTCCGATCACGCCGAGTTGCATACCTGTTACTCGCCCGGCGCTCAGGTAGGGGTTGTGGTTCACACCCTGCCGACCCGGACAGGGGAACACAACGCTTCAGTGCACGAGACACCTATCGGAGTCGATGCCAGCCCTGGAGATGGAGTGGCGTGACGTGTTCTTTGCGAGCTACCCGGTCGACCCGGAGACGGTTGCCACACGCCTCCCGGACCGGCTCGATGTCGACACGTTCGGCGGCGACGCGTACCTCTCGGCCGTTCCCTTCCGGGTCTGTGATATCAGGCCGACCGGGCTGCCGGCGGCACTCGGGCTGACCACCCCAGAGCTGAATCTCCGGACGTACGTCACCTGCGACGGTGCGCCGGGGATCTACTTTTTCAGTCTCGACGCCGACGACCTGTTCGGGGTCGTCGGGGCCCGCCTGTGCAACCAGTTGCCCTACTACTACGCCGACACGACCTACGACCGCGGCACCGAGACGCGGTTCCGGAGCAGCCGGCGCACACCGGGGGCACGGGCACTCGTGTTCGACGCGAGCTACGGACCCGCCGGCGAAACCGACCAGCCGGCCCCCGGCACACTCGCGGCGTTTCTGGTAGAGCGGTACCGCTACTTCACCGAGGGGTCGGACGGGGCGGTTCGCTACGCCGATATCGAGCACGAGCCCTGGACAGTCCGTAACGGCCGGTGGACGGTCCGGCAGAACGGCCTGTTTCGGGCAAACGGGTTCACCCAACCGGGGTCGGAGCCGGTGTTGCTCCACAGCCGCGGGGTCTCTGTCACCGCCTCCGGGAGCAAACTGTGGAGCGGATGACCAGCCGTCGGTGTGGCTGACCATCGGGCTTTTGCGGAGCCGGTCACAACAGGGGCTATGGTCGAGACGAAACTCGCGGCGGCCCGGGAGGACCTCGCGACCCGGGAGGGGGTCCTCGTCGCGTTCTCGGGTGGTGTCGATTCGAGTGTGGTGGCGGCGCTCGCACACGACGCGCTCGGCAGTGACGCCGTGGCCTGCACGGCACGCAGCGAGACCCTCCCCGAGGCGGAGCTTGAGGACGCCAAGCAGATCGCAGACGAGATCGGTATCCGCCACGATATCGTCTCGTTCAGCGAACTCGACAGCGAGGCGTTTGTCGAGAACGACGACCAGCGCTGTTATCACTGCCGGTCGATGCGGCTGGGTGCGATGTTCGAGCGGGCACAGGAACTCGGACTCGGAACCGTCTGTGACGGAACAAACGCCTCGGATACGGGCGAGGGCCATCGCCCCGGACTCCAGGCGGTCGAGGAACTCGACGCCCACTCCCCGTTGCTCACCCACGACATCACGAAAGCGGAGGTTCGGGAAGGTGCCCGTCGGTACGGGCTCTCGGTCGCCGACAAGCCGTCGATGGCCTGTCTCTCCTCGCGCATCCCGACAGGGCTCGAGGTCACCGAGGAACGGCTCTCGCGCATCGAGCAGGCAGAGCAGTTGCTCCGGGCCTGGGGGTTCGAGCAGTTCCGGGTGCGCGACCACGACGGTCTCGCGCGTGTCGAGGTCGGGGCAGACGAACTCGACGTGGCACTGGACCCTGCGTTCGCCCGGGCCGCCCACGAACACATCGGCGACCTGGGGTTCGACCACGTCACCCTCGACCTGTCGGGCTACCGGACGGGCAGTGTCAGCCCCGAGACCGCCGGCGATACCGAGGAGCCGTCCGGTGCTGTCGAGTGACCAGGTGTAGCGAGGCCGTGTCCCGGGTGCGGGCACCGCCGGGGGTCAGGCCTGTTCGTCGGCGACCCACCGGTCGGAGTAACGCTCCCCACAGGCACAGGCGACGTACGCGTGAATCACCGGGCCCTCGGCGTAGAGCCCACCAACGGACTCGTTTTGTTCCTCGGCAAACGCGAAGATGAGTCGGGGGTGATGGCTCTCGGCACCGGCGGCCGGGCAGGTGGCGTCGGTACCGTCGCGGGCGACCGCTCCCTCTGTTCCCATTGCGTCCTGTGCGAGGGCCATCGGGTCGATACCGGTGGCCTCCTGGAAGATACCGCGTGCCTGCTCGCCGTCGAGGAGCAACACGATACCGCCGGAGAGAAACTCGCCGTGGGCGGCGAGTGCGTCCGGGTTCGAGAGCGTGTCCTCGTCGAGATATATCTGCACGGCATCGGGTCTGCGGCCGGCGAGAAACGCCCCGCGGTCGATGTCGTCTGTCACGGTGTGTTGTCGGCGGGCCGGAGGAATAAGACCCGTGATTCAGCAGTTTCCATCCGGAGACGCGGGGACACCCCGTCTGGAGGGGTGGTCGCCCGCTCCGCGGCATTTATACCGGCGGACACCCGGCGTTCGGACATGCTAGACAGCCTGCTCGGCCGGGACAGCCTGAAAGCCGAGATCGACGAACTCGACTCACAGGTCGAACAGCTGAGAGCCGAGCGTGACGACCTGGAGCGACAGCTCGAGAGCGCAGAGGCCCGCCGCAGGCAGGCCGTCACGGAGCGACAGGACGCAGAGCACCGCGTGAACAAGCTGGAAGACCGCATCGAGCAACTGGAGAATACCGTCGACCGACTCCGGTCGACGGAGACGACGCTGTCGGTTCGCCGGGAGACGACCCTTCGGGGCGGTCGACTAGACGCGCTGCTAGAGCGGTTGGAGTCAGTAACAACGGGCCGGGAGGGGGCACTGACCGCGTACGTGGCCGACGGTCACGACATCCCGCGGGCGGTACGGGCGGCGTTCGGCGAGCAGGCCGTGCTCGTCTCCCGGGCCGCGCCGTGTCTCGCACTCACTGACGACGCCTCGCTCGTCGCCGCCTGCCTCCGGGTTCCGGTGCCGCCGGAGCCGTTTGTCGAGTGGGCCGACCGCTTCCAGATCGACCGAGACTGGTGTCAGCCCCGGAGGCGGTACACGCTCGCGCTCGTTCGGTCTGACCTGTTCGCCATGGGTACCTACGAGGGTGACAGACGGACTGCCTTCCACGGGTTCGACAGCGCGCTACAGAGCCAGCACTCGAAGGGTGGGTTCTCACAGGCCCGGTTCGAACGCCTCCGGGACGAGCAGATAGACAGTCACGTACAGCGGAGTCTCGCGGCGCTCGACGAACACGAGACCGACCGGCTCTACGTCGTCGGCGAGCGGTCGGTGCTCGGGGAGTTTATGAGCCGGGCCGACGCGACTGCCGCCGTCGACGCGACCGGCGACCCGGAGGCCGCGCTGGGGGACGCCTGGCGCGAGTTCTGGGGCGTCCAGCTACGGGTCCTGTGAGATCAGGGTCGGACCTCGCGTGCCCGCTCCCGTGCCGGACCGAGGTCGAGCGAGGCCGCCACCTCGCGGGCCTCCTGCCGGATGCGGTCTGCATCGGCGACCTGTAGGGCACTGTCCGAGACGAGCACCTCGCCGTCGACCATCGTGAACTCGACATCGTCACCGTGTGCGCTGTACACGAGGTGCGCGAGCGGGTCCGGCAGGGGTGTCGCCCGTGCGGTCGCTGTCGAGAGGCCGACAATGTCGGCCCGCCAACCGGCCTGGAGTCGCCCGACACGGTCGAACCCGGCGGCCCGTGCCCCCTGGACCGTCGCCATCTCGAGGACGCGGTCGGCGGGGAGCGCCGTCGGATCGAGTCGGTCGACCTTCTGGAGGAGGCCGGCCTGACGCATCTCGGTGAACGGGTCGAGCGTGTTGTTCGCCGGCGGCCCGTCGTTGCCGAGCGCGACCGGCACACCCCGGTCGTGGTAGTCACCGACCGGTGCGATACCGCTGCCGAGTTTGGCGTTCGTCGATGGACAGTGAACAACGTGGGTGCCGGTCTCGGCGAGCAGTCGTCGCTCGCGGTCGTCCGTCCAGACCCCGTGTGCGAGCACGACATCCTCGCCGGTGAGGCCAACCTCGTCGAGCCAGCGGAGGTTCTCCATCCCGGTGTCCGCCCGGACGGTCTCTTTCTCCCGGCGGGTCTCGTTGGCGTGGGTGTGTAGGCGAACCCCCTCGTGGGCGTCGGCCAGGTCGCGGGCCCCCCGCAGACACGCCTCGGTACAGGAGACCGCGAACCGGGGTGTCACGGCGTACCGGATGCGGTCGTCGAAGCTCCCGTGGTACTCTGCCAGGAGACGCTCGCTCTCGGCGAGTGCCTCGTCGGTCTCCTCGCACAGTCCCGGCGGGGCACGCCGGTCCATCATGGCCTTGCCGAGCAGGCCACGGAGCCCCATCGCGCCCGCCGCCTCGATTGCGCGGTCGGCGTGGGCGACCGAGAGGTGGTCGATGACCGTGGTTACCCCGCTTGTGAGCAGTTCCAGGTAGCCGAGTTGGGCCGCAATCGCCATCTCGTCGGCAGTCAGTGTCGCCTCCAGCGGGAGCACGTACTCGAACAGCCAGTCCAGAAGTGCACAGTCCTCCGCGAGGCCGCGCCCGAGGGTCTGCACCGAGTGGACGTGTGCCGCGACCAGCCCCGGCGCGACGATGTCGTGACACACCTCCCGATGGTCGGGGTACTGCTCGACCAGACGGTCCCGGTCACCGACAGCCACAATCTCGCTCCCGGCGACGACGACCGCACCCTCCCGGACGACCGTCGACGCGTCTGCGATGACTGTTCCCGAGATAATCATACCACCAGAGCTACTCGAATCTGTCTGATAAACGCTGTGTTGTGGTCGCGGAGAGCTACCGCCGCCCGAGGGTGAGGTACCCGGTGTGGCCGACACCGGCCGTCGTCGGGCGGGTGCCCCGGTCGTCGAAACTCATCTCGCGCTGGATTGTCTCGAGGGTGCGGACGTCCTCGAGACCAGCAGTCCGTGCCCGGTCGGCCACCTCGCGGGCGTCCTCGACGAACGGTGAGTACACCGCAACCGACCCGCCGGCCGCGAGCAGGTCCGGCGCGGCCGTCACCACGTCCGGGGCGTCACCGGTGTCGAGTGTCACGGCGTCGAGGCCGGCGTGCTCGTCGAGGTGCTCGGTGACGTCGCCGGCGTGGACGGTCACGTTGTCCCCAACCTCGGCGAGTGTGACGTTCTCGCGGGCCACCTCGGCGAACGCCGGGTCCACCTCGTAGCTGTCGACAGTCGCACCCAGACGGCCGAGTGTGACCGCGAGCACACCAGTTCCCGTGCCGGCGTCGAGCACGCGGTCACCGCGCTGGATACCTGCCAGGCCGACAACCAGCCCGATATCGCGAGGGAGCATCGGCGCACCCGTCCGTTCGAGGTGGTGAAACAGGTCCGGCCCGCGGAGCCGTCTGGCGACGAACTCGGTCCCGAGGTGTGTCTCGACGGTCTCGCCGTGCTCGACGGTCTCGGGCACCTCCAACACCCCGAGATCCGTCTCCAGTGTCTCGCCGGGTTCGAGCAGGTACTCGCGGTCCTTGTGGAGAAAGAGCAGGGCCACGCTACCCGAGCCGGTCGATCGCGTCGGCAGGCCGCCCGTCGGCCGCCTCCAGAGCCTCGCGGGCCTGTGCGGCACTCACACCGGCGGCGTCTGCGACCATCTGGATGTCCTCCTGTGGGATACCGTCGTCACCACCGTCGTCGAGTTCACCGGCCCGCTCGCGGGTCTCGGGCTCGCCGACGACGTTGTAGGTCTGTTGCCCCTGGGCGTCCATGCGCTGAACCTCGGCGTCGGTGAAGACGAGGTCCTCGTCGGCCGTCCGGATGACGACCTCCTCGGCATCGATATCCTCGATGTCGATACCCATCTGTTTCATCATCTGCTGCATCTTGCTCGGGTCGAGTCCGCCGCCGCCTCCTCCAAACATACCACTCTATTCTCCCGTCAAGATAAAAAGCCCTGTGTTGCAGTCGCTCGCGGGCGGTCAGGTCGACGGGGTCGGATGCAGAGCCCGTCGAACAGGGGCGGACCCGCTCGGGGTGTGGCCGGAGCAGTGATGAACAGACAACGGGGTCAGTCCTCGAGCGCGTCGGCGATGCGGTCGACGGAGCGCCGGAGGTCGTGGACCTCGTCGCGAAGCTTCTGGAGCTCGCGGGCGAGTTCCTCGTTGCCCTCCTCGCCGCCAGGCCCGCGTCCACCCATGCCGCCACCACCCATCATACCGCCCATCATCTCGGCAAACGGGTTTCCACCACCCATGCCGCCCCCACCCATTCCGGGGCCGCCACCCATCATCCCCTCGGGCGGGCCACGCTCACCCTCGCCGTCACCCTCCTCGGCGCGGCGCTGTCGGATCTCCTCGACCCGCTCGCGAAACGACGTCTCCTCCTCGCTATCGGGTTGCTCCTCGCCCTCCGCCTCGGTGCTCGACTCCTCGTTGTTCTCGTCGGTCATAAACTCTATTCCGGTGCCGGGGGCAAAAGGGTAGCGCTCCGGTACCGGGCGGCAGACGGGTCCGGCCGACACGCGAGGAGACCGACAACCCCAAGCCTGGGGAGTCGAACCGACAATCCGATGAGCGACCTGGAGACAGACCCGATGGCCGACTACGAGCGCCTGCGCGGTGACGCGGGGACGGTGTTCTCGCTACCGCTCGACAGAAAGGTTGCTGTCGCGGTGGCGGGGCTCGCCATCGCCGCGTCGTTTGCTCCCGTTATCACGGCACAGTCGGCGGAGGTACGCGCACTCGAGAACGGCCCCGGGGCGGCCCTGAACATCGTCGGTGGGGTGTCGATTCTGCTCGGCGTCGTGCTGATGTTCATCGGCGGGACCGCGCTCGTCGCCCAGCGATACTACGTCGGTCAGGCGGTCACCGAGGAGGAGCGACTAAAGTGGTTCCTCCGGATCGAGGACCTGTGGATGTGGGTGCTCACCCTCGGGACGATCATCACGGTACTGTGTATGTCACTGATGGTTCCGGCAGCACTCTCGCTGGGTTCGCCCGAGGCCGTCTCGGACGCCGGGTTCGGCATCTACAGCGAGTTCGACCCGCTCCCGTTTGTCATGGGCGCGTGGCTGGTCTCGGGTATCGCGGGCGGGGCGCTGGCGGTTGTCGGCGGCGGCTGGCTCTGGGTGCGCTACAGCCTCCGCCAGGGTTAGTCGACGAGAAGCCGGTGTTTGTCGGCGACCGCGTCGGTCTCGGGGAACTCGCCGCCGCCGAGCAACCCCCGGGCGGCGCGTTTACCCCACTCGACAGCCGGCTGTGTGAACGTCTCGACACCGTAGAGTTCGCCCGCGAGGATGCAGGCCGCCTCCATGCTGAACAACAGGTCACCGAGCCCGCGGGCGTCGAGCCGGTCGATCTCGATACGGACGTTCGGCCGCCCGGCGGCGGCGAGACTGGCCTCGGTTGCCTCGAACTCGGCGTCGAGCAGGTCACCGAGCGTCGTCCCACCGAGGTACGCGAGCGGCTCGATGTCGGCGTCGGGAATCGGCCGGTCGGGTCGTTCCCGTGGCCGGAGAAGGGTAACGAGCTTGTCCCGCGGCCCGGCCCGGTAGAGCTGGAGCTGTGAGTGTTGGTCGGTCGCACCGAGGGCACGTACGGGTGTCTGTCCGCCGCCGTTCTTGCCGAGACTCTCCGCCCACAGCTGTGCGAACCACTCGGCAAAGGGCTCCAGTCGCTCGGTGTACGGCAGCATCACGTTGATACCCGCACCCCGCTGGTCCAGCGCGTAGGCCATCCCACCGTAGGCGTAGGCCGGACAGTCGAGAAGCGAGCCAGAGAGGCCGGCCGCGGCCTCGGCCGCACCGGCCAGCAGCGCCTCGATGTCGTGGCCACGGATAGCCGCCGGCACCAGCCCGACCGAGGAGAGTGCCGAGAACCGGCCGGGAACAGCCGCTGGTGTCGACAGCACCGGCAGGCCGTGTGTCTCGGCGAGTGAGCGCAGGGGCCCCTCTGTTCCCGTGGTGACGACCGTCTGCTCGGTCCAGTCGACACCGGCATCGTTCATCGCCGCCCGGACGACCAAGAAGTTCGCCAGTGTCTCGGCAGTGGTCCCGGAGCGCGAGACAACGTGAACCGCGGTGTCGGCGAGCGGCAGGTCGGCGAGCGTCGCCCGGACGTGCACCGGGTCGACGTTGTCGAGCACACGGTGGTCGACCGGTGCCGGGCCGAGGCCGGCCGAGAGCGTCGCGGCACCGAGCGCACTCCCGCCGATACCGACCGTCAGCACCGCCTCGGCGTCGGCAACCGGTTCGACCGCCTCGCGAACCGCCACGGGGTCGGTCTCTGTCGGCAGATTCAGCGCCGCGTAGCCGAACGACCCCTGGTCGCGGCCGGCTACAATCCGCTCGTGGGCCGCCCCGACACGGTCGTCGAGCTCCTCGAGCCCCGCCTCCGCGAGACCCGGGTCGGCGACCGCCGCCAGCGCGTTTCCGATATCGACCTGCATACCCGCTACTCGGGGAGCGGGCGGTTAGCTCCTGTGGTCGGCCCGGAGCCGAAACGCCGAAACACACACCCGGCCTAACCGGGGTATGACCGGTGACGAGACGGACGGAACCGGCGGGAACGAGGCCACAGACGATGACGTAGCGGAGATGTACGACCGGACAGAGGACAGCAAAGAGAACGAAGAACAGGACGACACGGCCGGGATGTACGGCGAGCCGTCGACCCGGGCCGACACGGGCGAGTCGTCGGTGGAGCTGGACGCCCCGGTCGACCGGAGTGAGGCCGACCCGGAGACGGCCACGGGGACGTTCTACGTCAAGCACGCCACGGACAGTTCGGTCACACTCCACGACATCGACACCGCACAGATATTCACACTCGCCGAGAACCCCGGGGTGGAGAGCCACGAGATTATCGAGGCGACACTGGTCGCACAGCCCCCGATAGAGGTGGCGTACCTCGTCGACGAGATGACCGAGCAGTACTCGGTTCCGGTCGAGACGAGTCCGGAGCCGCCGACCCGGCAGGTCCGGGAGATCGCCGCCGAGATGGACGAGACGCAGGCCACCGCCATCGAGCGCGAGGGTGAGGGCGAGATACACGTGCTCCGTGTCGCGCCGGAGAACGTCGACCAGACCGCGACAGAACTCGGCGAGGACGAGATGACCTACAAGAACGCCGCCCGCGACGGTATCAACCGTGTCGAGGTCCGCACCGACGAGACCGGTATCGTCAGTGTCCGCTACCTGCCCTGACTAACAGACGGGTGGAGGGTCCGGTCTACCCGAAAAAGGCGAGTTCGTGAATCCGTGGGTCCTCGCGCAGTTCCGGGTGGAACGCCGTCGCGAGGATGTTGTCCTGCCGGACCGCGACCGGGCGGTCGTCCCACTCGGCGAGCACCTCGACAGACTCGCCGACGCTGTCGACGACCGGCGCACGGATGAACACCGCGGGAAAGGGGTCGTCGAACCCGCACACGGGAAGCGGTGTCTCGAAGCTGTCACGCTGGCGACCGAACGCGTTGCGTTCGACGGTCACGTCGAGCACGTCGAGTGTCTCCACGCGCTCGTCACCCGAGTCACGGCTGAGAAAGATGAGCCCCGCACAGGTCGCGAGCACCGGTCGACCGGCCCCAACGTGTTCACGCATCTCGTCGACGATACCCTCCTGATGTGCCAGCCGCGAGATTGCTGTCGACTCCCCACCGGGCACCAACAGCAGGTCACACTCCGGCACCAGCCCCGACTGCCGTATCTCGACCACCTCGACTGTCCGGCCGTGTGTCTCACCGGCACGGCGGATCGCCTGTGCGTGCTCGCTGACGTCTCCCTGCACCGCGATTACTCCCGCGGTCACCGACATACACGGGAGTGGGTCCGGTGGCGAAAAAATCCCCCGGTCCGACCCGGGGTGAAACCCGTGACCGGGCCACCCCGTGGACAGCCCGTCGCCGTCGGAGGCTACCGTCGTCGGGCGGGCCGGTTTTACTCTCTCGGCCACGACGGACCCGTCTCTGTGTCACTCTGGCACAGCCTTTTGTCGGCCTGGGCCGAACTGTGAACGTGTCACTCCCCGCGTCGCCGCTCGCGCTGGCCGGGGTCGCCGGTGTGTTGTTCGTCGCCGGGACCGTCAACGGCGTCGCGGGGTTCGGGTTCGCGCTCGTCGCCACGATGGCGCTCGCCACGGCCGTCGAGCCCGCGACGGCGGTGGTGTTTGTTATTCTCCCGATTCTGGCGGTCAACCTCACGCTCGCGGGCGAACTCTCGGGCCGGGAGGTGCGAACCTGTGGCGACCGGTTTCTCCCACTGCTTGCCTCCGCTGCCCTCGGCGTACTCGTCGGGATGGTCGCACTCGGCGTGCTGCCGGACGGACCCTTGCGCCTGGTGTTGGGTGGTGTGACACTCGCGTTCGTGGCCTCCGTTCAACAGCGGGTCACACTCCCCGGTGGGGTAGCCCTCGGCGGCCCGGGCGACCGGGGAGCGGGACTCGCCGCGAGCACGCCCGTGATGGCGGCCGTTGGCGGTGTCGGCGGTGCGCTGTTCGGCGGCACCAACGTCGGGGTACAGCTGGTGGCGTATCTCCGGGGGTTCGAACTCTCTCACGACCTGTTCGTGGGTGTGGTCGCCTTGCTCTTTCTCTCCCTGAACACGGTCCGTATTCTCGCGGCGGCTCTGCTTGGACTGTACCCCGACCCGAGTGTTGCGCTGCTGTCGGCCGCCGCGGCCGCCCCGGCCGTCGGCGGTGTGCTGGTCGGCAGTCGTCTGCGCGGCCTGCTCACACCGGAGCTCCGCCGGGGTGTGGTGCTCCTGTTGCTGACGGTCATCGCCGTGCAGCTACTCCGGACCGGTGTCGGGGTGTGAGCAGTTACTCACAGGTGGGCAACACGAGCCGAACCACCGTCAGGTCGGTGTCGGTTCGCTCGTACTCGAGGTCACCGCCGCAGGCCTCGGCGGTCCACCGGACGAGCCAGAGACCGACACCGCTGCCGTGCTGGAGCTGTGTGATGTCACGGTTCTCGAAGACGGGGCCCCGTTCGTGGTGTGGGATGCCGGGGCCGTCGTCGACGACCTCGACGTGAATCGCCTCCTCGGCCTTCTCGGCCCGGACAACGACCGTGGGGTCGTTGCCTGCGTGCGCGAGGGCGTTCTCGACGAGTGATTCTACCGCCTGCTGGAGGTGAGGAACGGCAAGCGCTGAGAGTCCTTCGGGAACCTCGACACGGATGTCGTCATCTCTGTTGCTGGCGGCGGCGACTGCCGACCGACACAGCGAGCGGAGTGCGTGAGGTGCAACGTTGCGCCCGTCACCGAGCACCTGTTCGAGCGGCCGTGTCTCCTCTCTGAGTGACGCGATCTGCTCGGCGTGTTCGGCGATTGTCTCGGCCGCCTCGCTGACCGCGGCGTCGTCACGCTCCGAGAGCGAGTCGGCGAGTGTCAGTATAACCGATAAGTCGTTGCGCAGGTTGTGCCGGAGCATCCGGTGGACGACCTGGCTGTGGCGTGCGTACTGTCGTTGCTCGGTGATGTCGGTGTAGATACCGAAGCTGTACGTTCTGTCGTCACGGTTCGTTGGCACAGTCCGCAACAGGAACTCTCGGGTTCCAGTCGCAGTCTCCCGGCGGACGATAGCCGTACTCTGCTTGCCGGCGCTGGTGCGGCGGTCGAACTCCTGTGCCCGTTGGTTGTCGCCGGGAACGATAATATCGTTGAGCGGTTCGCCGAGCACCGCCGACCGCTCGTGACCGAACACCTGCTCGAACGCCGGGTTCACCTCGCGGATAACCGGTTGCCCGTCGACCATCTCTGCCTCCACGATAGCGTCCTCGATGCGGTCGAACAGTTCACCGAACCGTTCGGTGACACCGCGTCTGCCGACCCGCTCATCGGCCGCCTCCGGTTCGTCCTCTGACATGACTTTTCTGACTGTTTCCAACCCGCACCGTGGTTGCACTCCGGTGCTCGCGCCGGGTCCGTGAGTAGCTGAGCCGTTTCTACCCGTGGATACGCAGATACGCCCGACGTATTTCAACGTTCGGCACAGTGGTCACTGAACTGACTGGAACGGGGTAGACATCACCGAAGCGGATGCTGTGAGAGACACCGGTCTCCGTCGTCGCTATACCAGGGTCCGTGACCGGCAGACTGGTTGCGCGGCTCCAGCGGTTGGGAGTCGGACGGGGGGTGATACAGAACCTTTTTGCTCCCGGCAGCACAAACCTCTATAATGGGATTTGGTGGTTCCGACCTCTATCGACAGCAGATACTCGACCACTACAAGAACCCGCGCAACTACGGTGAACTCGACGACGCAACGTTCTCACACGCGGGCGAGAACCCGATGTGCGGTGATACGATCGAGATGGACGTTGTTCTCGACGATACGGAGACTGTCATCGAGACGGTCGCGTTTCGGGGCGACGGCTGTGCCATCTCGCAGGCGTCGGCGTCGATGCTCTCGGAGGAACTCGTGGGGATGGAGATCGAGAAACTGCGGGCGATGGACCGTGACGATATAACCGAGATGCTCGGGGTCGATATCTCCCCGATGCGTGTAAAGTGTGCCGTGCTCGCCGAGAAGGTCGCACAGGACGGGGTCGACATCCACCTCGGCGAGAAAGAAGCAACCGACCTGACAATAAGCGACGAGTGAGTTGCCTCGGGGTCGAGACGAAACGTCTCGTCGTCACGAGAGAGTCCCCCTGGGACAATCCTAAAGTTTTCGCCTCGACCGCTGTGCCCTCGACCGGCCGATAAATCGTGGCTACTGTTACGCGAGCAGCGGCGCGGGTGGTTTGCCCGGGAGCTCGTCGCGGTCGTGAGAGGCCTCGAAGTCGAGGTCCGGCCCGGCGGCGATGATGCGGGTCGGCGTCACGTCGGGGTGGGTCGTGTAGTAGTGCTCTTTTATGTGGTCCATGTTGACTGTGTCGGCGACACCCGGCGTCTGGTAGAGGTCACGCAGGTACGGCCAGAGGTTGTCGTACTGGTGAATAAACTGCGTGTTGCACATAAAGTGGGTGTGATACACCTGGTCGAACCGGACGAGTGTGGTGAACATGGCGATATCGGCCTCCGTGAGGCGGTCACCGGCGAGATACCGCTGGCCTTCGAGCACCTCGTCCCAGTGGTCGAGCGCGTCGAACAGCTCGGTGACGGCCTCGTCGTAGGCCTCCTGTGACTGGGCGAAACCGGCGCGGTAGACGCCGTTGTTGATCGGTTCGTAGATCGTATCGATGATGCGGTCGACGTCTTCGCGGTAGCCCTCGGGGTAGAGGTCGACATCGCGCGTGGCGTAGGCCTCCATCTCGGTGTCGAGCATCCGCATTATCTCCTCGGACTCGTTGTTGACGATGGTCCCTTCCTCGGTGTCCCAGAGCACGGGGACAGTCACCCGGCAGGTGGCGTCGGGGTCTGCCTCCTGGTAGCGTTCGCGGAGGTAGTCGCTGTCGGCGACCGAGTCGGTCGTACAGCCGCGCTTCTCGGGGGTGAACTGCCAGCCACCCTCGTCGCGGAACGGGTCGACGACGTCAACCGAGATGTCGTCCTCAAGCCCTTTCAGTGCGCGGGTGACGAGCGTGCGGTGTGCCCACGGGCAGGCGTAGGAGACGTACAGGTGGTACCGACCCGAGGCTGCCGGAAACCGGGCGTCGGGGTTGTCCCGGATGCGGTTTCGGAAGTTGGTCGACTGCCGGACGAACTCACCGTCGTCGTTTGTCGTCTGGTAGCTGTCTGTGCGCCACTCGCCGTCGACGAGCATATTCATACCTACAGTAGGGGAGCGAGACAGAAAAACACAATCGTTCGGGGGTCGTTCGGGGCTGGGCCGTGGTGACCGGAGAAAGTGACTTACCAGACCCCGCCGTGGTCACCCGTGTGAGCGGTGCACGTGTCGTGCACGAACCCGCGAACGGGTCGGGCGAGCGCACCATCGCGACGGAGGTCGAGCATGCCGAGTCACGGCTCTCGCTGGCGCGGGGACTGATGTTCCGTCGGTCGGTTCCCGAGGAGTTCGCGCTCGTGCTGGAGACGGGACAGGGGTTGCTCGGGGGGCCGGGCCAGCAGAACGTGCACATGCTGTTCGTCCGGTTCCCGCTGGACGTGGTCTGGCTGGTCGACGACGAGGTGACACGGGTCGCACAACTGCGCCCCTGGCGAGGGTTCGCCGCCGCCCGTGCCGACCGTATCCTCGAACTGCCGGCCGGCAACGCCGCAGGGGTCGAACCCGGGGACACCGTCCAGGTCGAACGTGACGAGCGCTGAGACGGCAGGAACACCCCGGAACGGGTCGACCCGTCGGGGTGATCGACGTCACAGTACTTTTAGGCCACAGCACGAACAACAGGTATGCGATATCTCGTTGCAGTAGACGGCTCGGCGGTGAGCGACGAGGCGGTCAGGTACGCTGCCGAGCACGCGGCGGCCACCGGTGCGACGCTCGTTCTCGGGCACGTCATCACGAACGGGGCGGAGTTCGTCGACGGCGAACTCGTCCGGCCGAGCGAGGAGACACTGCTCGAGGGGGGCGAGGATGTGCTCGACAGGGCCCGCGAGCACGCCGAGTCGACCGCCGACGTGGCCGTCGAGACAGAGCTGTTGAGCGGTCGTCCCGCGGCGGCCATCGTCGAGTTCGCCACCGACGGGGCCGACGCTATCTACGTTGGTCACCGCGGGCTGTCGAAGAAACGCGAGCAGGTGGTCGGCAGTGTCGCAAAAACAATCGTGGACCGTGCGACTGTGCCCGTGACCGTCGTTCGGTGACTGTCTCTGTCCGGCGGCCGAGACGGGTCGGACGGCTCGTCTCGTGGAGCCGATGGGACGACACTACCCTTTGATGTTACAGACCGGGTAGGTCCGGGCGACCCGGTCGCCGATACCGAGGGCATCGGACACACGGACCACCTCGTCGACACTCTTGTACACCCCAGGAGCCTCCTCGGCGACGGTCGCACCGCTCTCGGCCCTGACGTAGACGTGGTCTTGCTCGCGCAGGTCGTCTACCACGTCCCCGCCCCAGTACTCCTGTTTGGCCTGGGTGCGTGACATGAGCCGGCCGGCCCCGTGGGCGGTCGAGCCGAACGTCTCCCCGAGCGAGCGCTCACCGCCCCGCAGGACGTAGCTACCCGCCCCCATACTGCCCGGGATAATGATCGGCTGGCCGACGCTGCTGTACGCCGGCGGAAGCTCCGGGCGGCCGGCCGGAAACGCCCGCGTTGCACCCTTTCGGTGGACGTACAGCTCTCGTTGCTCGCCGTCGACGTCGTGGCTCTCCTTCTTACCGATGTTGTGGGCCACGTCGTACAGCAGTTCCATCTCCATCGCCTGCCAGGGGCGGTCGAACACCTGCTCGAACACCTGTCGGGTCTGGTGCATGATGAGCTGGCGGTTCACCCACGCGAAGTTTATCGCCGCACACATCGCCCCGTAGTACGCCTCCGCGAGCTGTGAGCCGGCCGGTGCGGCCGCCAGTTCCTTGTCCGGCAGCTGGTTCAACAGCCCCTGGTGGGTCTGCTCAATGTCGCGCAGGTAGTCCGTACAGACCTGGTGACCGAGACCACGGGAGCCACAGTGGATGAGCACCACAATCTGGTCTGGCTCCAGCCCGAACGTCGCGGCGACATCCTCGCGGTAGATATCGGTGACGCGCTGGACTTCGAGAAAGTGATTACCGCTACCGAGGCTGCCGACCTGGTTGCGCCCGCGATCTTTCGCCCGTTTCGAGACCGCCGAGGGGTCCGCGTCCCGTCGGACCCCCTGGTCCTCACAGTGTGCCAGGTCGGACTCGACACCGTACCCCGCCTCGACGGCCCACTCTACCCCGCGGTCGAGGATATCCTCGACGGGCCCGGTGTCGACGACACCGCCACCGCCCAGCCCCGTCGGGATACTGTCGAACAGCGCGTCGACGAGGCGCTCCTCGCTGCCGCGGATGTCCCCGTACGAGAGGTTTGTTTTCAGCATCCGAACCCCACAGTTCGAGACGACGAACCCGTTCGCCAGGAAGTTGTGCGCCTCGTGCTCGACACCGATGTCGTAGACAGTCGTCTGGCCAGCCTCGCTGATATCCGACACAGTTGTCTCGACGGTGAGATTCTCGGCGACGGACAGCTGTTGGCAGTACGCAGCGAACCCGGGAGGTTCAGCGGGTGGTCGGGAACGGCCATCGTGCCCCCCAGGGGTGCCCTGCTCGTCGGTATCGAACCGCGATCTGACCGTCTGTGAAACAAGACCACCGTCTGGGAGTACAGTCGCGTTCACGGCGCGACCTGTGTCCTCGGTTGCCTGTTTCACCGATTTGAGATACTGAACCGCTTTCGTGGCGAGGCGCTGTTTCTCTCGGGCGTAGGTGTAGCCGACAGTCGAGTAGAACCTGACGAGGTTCTCCGGGTGGTTCTCGATGCCGAGACGGAGCCGCTCCGTGTCGTGTCCGCCGTCGGTGTCGGAGCGCTCGACAGGGGTCGTTTCGACGCCGATACCGTCGAGAAACGCCGCGACCTCTCGCATGAACTGCTCACCGGCGTCGGCAGTTTCCGCCAGCCGTGTCTGTGAGAGCTCCGGGCACGAGAGGGTGGGATGGTGCTGCGCTGCCGGGGCGCTCATCTCGGCCCCGACGTACGCCGAGAGGTACAGCCGCGCTTGCCAGTCGGCGAGGCGATCGAAGTACCACGGTGTCGTGAACTCGGATTCAGTCGTCTCACCGGCTGGTGCTCCGAGTTTCTGCACGACCAACCGGAAGGCCCGCGAACCGGAGGCGATACTGTGTTCTGTCGTGTCGACTGTCGTTCCAGCGTGTGACTGCGCGCGCGAGCAGACCGGCGAGGTGGTGAACCCGACGCGCTCGATATCGGCACCGATCGCCTCGAGGTCCTCGGGGTCGCCGTGAAACGAGGTCTGGCCGTTGTCGGTGAACGCTCCGTTGCCGGTGTGATAGCCGACGAGTTTGAGCAGGTGCTGGAACGTCTCGTCGGTCGACCTGAGTGGCAACAGATCACGCTCGTTCAGCACCTGTCGGACCTGTGAGCTCTCGTCGGCAAAGTCTGCCTCTGTCAGCAGGGTGAACTCCTCGACCGGTTCGTCGTCGATGCCGCGAAACGGGTCGACGTAGACCGTGTCGCCCGGTCCGAGGTCGCCGAGTTCGACCATCCCGTCGGGCGTCAGAAACGGGTGGTCGGCCGTCGCCTCGATACTGTCGCCTGTTTCGGTTGTCACCTCGTAGACTGTCTCGCCATCTCGCTCTGTCAGCAGCCTGATACCCGATGCGCTCTGCCCGCCATCGGACGCGACAACCGCCTGTTCGGTCTCGAAATCGTCCACGAGGTCCGCGATCTCCCGTCGCCGTCCGAACTGCAGACGAACCTCTGTCTCCCCCGAGAGGCAGTTGATATCGTAGCCGATTGCTCCGGGGCTGATACAGCCACTCTCGGCGTCGATTCCGGCGACACCACCGACGGGAAACCCGTACCCCTGGTGGGCATCGGGGAGCGCGAGGGCGTACTTCTGAATCCCCGGTAGGTGAGTGGTGTTTCTCAATTGCTGGAGGCTGTTGTCGTTCCCGATCTCCGCCAGCAGGCGCTCGCTGGCGAGCACCCGGCCGGGAACCCGCATCCCACCCTCCTGTGGGAGTTCCCAGACGTGCTCGCGGACCCGCTCTAAGGTGAACTCGCCGGTCTCGAACGTGTTCATATGTGAGTATCACTCGGGCCGGGAGATAAAGTGTCCGACGGTATCGCCAGCGACCGGCGTGAGGACGGGACACCGGGTTTGTCGGACAACTGCCGACGCGCCGGTGGATGCTACGTCGAGCGATTCCCCGTTTCGGCGTGTCTGACGCGGGTCTGACGCGGTTTAATAAGCGAGTAGCTAGTAACAACGAGTATGACTGTCCGTCGGGGGGAGTTCGACCGCATCCGGTCGGTGTTGAGACAGGCCCAACCCGAGGAACCGCTGACTGCACGGGAGATTCTCCAGTTGCTCGACGAGCACGGCGAGACGTTCGAGAGCGCCCACCGGGTCGCGACGGTGCTCGGCCGGTGGGCCGACGCCGGCGATATCGAGGTCATCCGGGACCGGCCGTACCGCTATCGGGTGGTCGATTCGGCAGGGCGGAACAACTGAGCAGTCGCCGGGGTCAGGTACGGATCGGCGGCTGACCGTCGTCACCGACGAGGACACTCGCCACACCGGCACCGAACGCCCGGGCGACCGAGCGCGCGCCAGCGCCCAGACGGCCTGTGATGCCCTGGGCCGGTTCGAACGTCTCGATACGGAGGTCGTCGACGCCGAGACGGTCGACGAGACGGTCCTCCATCTCCTCGCGGGGACCACAGCTGTCGACGAGACCATTTTCCGTGGCCTCCCTGCCGGAGTAGACCCTGGCCTCGGTGTCGCGGACGAACGTCTCGTCGAGGTCACGACCCTCGGCGACAGTCTCCACGAACGACTCGTAGGAGTCGTCGATGAGCCCCTGGATGTACTCCGCGTCGCGGTCGTCGAGTTCACGCCACGGCGACCCCGCGTCCTTGTACTCGCCGGCGACGAACCGCCGGTAGTCCAGGCCGATTTTCTCCGCGAGCCCGGTTCGGCCGAGCTGTGACCCGACGACCCCGATGGAGCCGACGACACTGTTCTCGCGGGCGTGGAACTCGTCGCAACCACTCGCAATCCAGTGACTTCCTCCCCACCCTACTTGCTCGCGTTCGCTCGCTCGTTGAGGGTGGGGCTTCCTGTTTCCATGACGCGCTGTGCAGGAACCGAACTGGTTCCCGTAGGGAGCGCAGTCTCCGCAGGCGTTGATTCGGGACAGCCCGTCCCTACTTGCTTCAGACCGCGAACGAGAATGTTGTAGGCTGCGTTCCAATCTCTGTCCGCCGTGAACCCGCAAGCGGGACAGGAGTGTTCGCGCACCCACAGCGGCTTGTCTGTCTCGACACCACACGCCGCACACTCCTTGGTCGTCCCTGCCGGGTCCACTGCGACGAAGTGCGTGCCTTCGTGCTCGCACTTGTATTCGAGCATTCGCAGGAACGTTCCCCACGCTGCTCCGGCCCGATTGCGAGAGTTGCCCGGCAGTTCGACCAACCCCTTCGCGTCGAGATCTTCGACCGCCACGAGATCGTACTCCCGAGCGTAGTACGCCGAAAGCTTGTGCAAGAAGTCTCGGCGCTTCCGTTTCAGGTCGGCGTGTCGTCGGGCGGCGGTGCGCTGTTGCTCGTGGTAGTTGTTCGACCCGTGGTCCTTCCGCGAGAGGTTGCGTTGGGCGCGTTCTAGCCGTTCACGTTCGTCGCTGAGATCCGGCGACTCGACGGCGGTGCCGTCGGTGTCGTGGGCGTACTTCAGGATGCCCACGTCGATTCCCACTACATCGGTTACCTCGTCGAGTTTCTCCGGTGGGTCGTCCGCTGTTTCCACGCCGAGGATGGCGTACCACTTGCCGGTGGGTTCGCGTTTGACCGTGACGGTCTTGACGGATGCACCATCCGGCAGGTCGCGGTGGAAGGTGAGCGGTATCTCGCCGATTTTTGAGAGCCATAGTCGCGTCCAACCACTCGTGTTTTTGAGTTCGAAGCCGGATTGACTGTAGGTGAACGAACGGTACTCGCCCGGTGCCTTCCAGTTGAGTGTCCCGACGCGATGGCCGTTCTGCTTGCGGCCACGGAGCGTCGAAAGGTTGTCGTACAGCCGTTGAACTACTTTCTGAAGGACTTTCGAGTGAACGTCGCTGAGGGCATCCCACCAGTCTTTGAGACTCGGCAGACGCTTCTGTTCGGAGTACGACGACGTATTGTCGTTCCGGTTCAAGCGGTGAAGAAAGTGGTTGTAGACCTGCCGGCAGGTATCGACAGTCCACGCTAACCGCTCTTGGAGTGCGTCTGATGGTCGGAGACGATACCTGTAGCTGTGGTTCATCGGTGAATCCTACTCGTCGTCGGGGTCGGTGGTTCGGATGACTTTCACCTCCGAGCCGAGCCAGCGTTTCGGGACGTAGACGTGCGCCCCGTTGCCGGTGGCTTTCACGTCGCGGTCCACGACTTCGTGGCCCTCGATTGAGAATTGACCCATACACCATGTATAGACTGAGTAGGGACATAATCGTTACGGGACGTGGGCCTGCGGACCGGCTGTATCGCACGCAAGAGAGACGATGACGGCGTTGACGAATCGCTCTGCGATTCGTTCGCACACCAGAATCTTCGATTCTGGGGACGCTGTATCCCACCCTACTGCGCTCCTTGTCCGCTTCGCGGACTGCAGTGCTCCTTGAGGGTGGGGCCTTAGCGCCTGTATTCAGGTAATATATCTTGTCACGGGGGGCCACCGGCAGAAGGCGGTGTCGAGGTCGGTGTCGCGCTCCCGGACTGTTCGACAGTGTGGCCCCCACTCGACAGCCCGGTCGTCGAGAGAGGACTCCAGCAGTGTGGTCCCCTCGGCAGCCCGGTCGTCAGCAGGGGTGGCCGGTGTGTGGACAGGTGGTATCGTGTTCCCGGAGCCGCCTGGGAGCCGCCTGCGTTGGCCGGTCAGGTGTCGGTTGCCTCGTGGAGGCGCTCGCCGCGGTGGAGACGGGTCGCGATTGAGAAGGTCTGCTCGTTCTCACGCCGGGTCGGTGTGTGTGCCGCGAGGTAGCGGGCACCGGCGATCAGGGCGAGTCGTTGCTCCTCGGCTGCCGAGACCGCGTCGAACCGACGAACGGCCGCGCCGACGTGCTGGTTTGTGTGGAACCCGGCGTCCTCGCGGAGCAGTCCCTGCCCGAGAGTTCTCTTGAGACGGGTGGGGTCGCCGTCGGCGTCGAAGTGCTCGGCAACGAGCCGACCGGCGCGGTCAACCGCACCCTGCTCGTCGAACGCGGCGAGCAGGTCCTCGCGGAGCGTCTCGGGTTCCCGCGTCGAGTCACCGGGCCCGGGAACCGGGGCGCGTGGGCTGTTCAGGAACCGGTCGAGGTACACCGAGATGGCACCGTCGAAGCAGGCCCGGTGAACTACCTCGGGGGCAAGTGGTTCGAGAATCGAAGATTCTCGTCATTACGAGAGAGCGTCACTCTCTCGGACGACCCCGAGGCACTCGCCCTGCCCCGCCCGGTAGATCGCCCGCCGGCGGTCCCGACCGCCGACAGTCGGAAACAGGTCGGCCATGTACGACAGGGTGGTCAACCCTCGGCCCCAACCGGCCGCGCGGTATCGCGTTCCAAAGTTCACCGCCGTCTCCAGCGGCGTCTGGAACCCCTCGTCGGCCTCGTCGAGACCGAGTACCGCCTTTGCCATCACCAGCGACAGATTCTCCTGCAGGCCGTCCGCGAGGCGATTGCGCCACCGGGTCGCCGGCGGGACGTTCGGCTCCGGGTTCGGGTCGATGTAGACTGTGTCCTCACGTATCTCGACGGGAAACGTCTGGACGTCGTCGGCCCAGGGGTCGAACGTGTCCCCCTCCGCGAGTTCGAACCGTGCGTGGTGCCAGTGACAGGTCAACACGCCGTTCTCCACCGAGCCCTGGGCGAGCGGGAATCCCATGTGCGGACACCGGTTGTCGACTGCGTAGACGGTGTCCTGGTGGTGAAACAGTGCGACCGCGGTGCCGTCTGCCGACACTACCGTCTGCCCGTCGCGTTCGAGTTCGGACCGGTCTGCGACCGGGACGTACTGGTCTGTTGCCATGCCCCGGTTATCGGGGCGGGCGTAATTGAGTGCTTTGCGGAGATCCGGGTCGACAGCCCGTCCGGACTCGGCCGAGTACCCGCGTGGCCGTTCACCGGTAGAGCCGCCGACACCGGTCGAGCACGTCCAGAGAGACACTCTCCGTCGCGGTGTGTGCCTCGGGTTCGGCCGGGTCACAGACGACACAGGTCGTGCCGGCGTCGGCCAGCCAACCCGCGTCGGTCGCGGGTGGCTTGACCAGGTCGCGGATGGCTGTCACCAGTTCCGTCGTGCGTGCTCGCCGCAGGTCAGTGATCGTGGCCGGTCATCTCGGCGAATGTCCGTCCGAACCGCTCCTCGAACAGTTCGAGTGTCTCCGACTCGGCCGCGGCCAGGGCCTCACTCGGCTCGCCCTGTGCGTGGTGGACCGCACCGTGGACCTGCTGGGCCAGCCCGATCATCGCGATGTCGCCGACGACCTCCGGTGACGTCTCCTCGCCCTCCCGCAGGAGGTCGACGAGTGCCACGGGGACTGTCAGTTCGTCGTTCGCGTCGTCCGTCTCCAGGCGTACTGTAACAGTGTCTGCCATGGCCAGGTTTCGGCAGCCGCGGATAAACGTCTGTGGGTCGTGTGTTAGACGACTACCCGAGGGCCCCACACCACGGGGGGTCTCGGCGAGCGGGAGGTCACACAGCGTACGGTGTCTGTCACAGGGCATCTCACGGACGGTTTCGGCGTTCCGGCCGCGAGGAGAGTGTGTCGGTTCGGCGGGTGTCCGGCCGGCGGGGGCGTCTCGGCGGTCGCCGTGCCGGCCGTCTCAGGGGCTGAGCCGTTGTCGGTCCCGCGGGAATATCACCGCTTCGCGGATGTTCTCCAGCCCGAGTATCGTCATCAGGAGTCGTTCGGCACCCAGCCCCCAACCGGCGTGAGGGGGCATCCCGTAGCGGAACATCTTCGTGTAGTACTCGAAGGCCTCCGGTTCGAGCCCCTGCTGTTCGAACCCCTCGATGAGCTGCTCGTGGCGGTGCTCACGCTGGCCGCCCGAGACGAGCTCCAGCCGCGGGTGCATCAGGTCGAACCCGGTCGACAGTGTCTCGTCGCCGTCGCGGTCTTTTATGTAGAACGGCTTTATCTCGCTCGGCCAGTCGGTGATAAAGTAGTGACCACCGACCTCGTCGCCGAGTGCGCGCTCGGCCTCCGTGGAGAGGTCGTCACCCCAGGCGAGCGGTGTGTCGAGTGCGCCGGTGGCGTTGATGCGCTCGATTGCCGCTCCGTAGGAGAGTCGCGGGAACCCGGTGTCGGGTACCTCGAACGTCTCGGCCAGACCCAGTGCCGCCAGCTCGTCCTCGCAGTTCGCCGCGACGGCCTCGTAGGCCGCGACGACAATCGCCTCACAGACGTCCATCGCCTCGGCGTCGTCGATAAACGCCGACTCGAAGTCGATAGAGGTCGCCTCGTTGAGGTGTCGTGGGGTGTTGTGTTCCTCGGCGCGGAAGATGGGACCGACCTCGAACACCCGCTCCAGGCCGGAGCCGATCATCAGTTGCTTGAACAACTGCGGGCTCTGATTCATAAACGCCTCGCGCCCGAAGTACGTCACCGGGAACAGTTCGGTGCCGCCCTCGGTCCCGGTGGCGACAATCTTCGGCGTATTTATTTCCGTGCAGTCGAGGTCGCGGAACATGTCTCGAACCGCCTGGAGCATGGCCGCACGAATCTCGAAGATGGCCTGTACCTCGGATTTGCGCAGGTCGAGTGTGCGGTTGTCAAGCCGTGTCGGCAGTTCGGCCTCGACCTTTCCGGAGGGGTCGAGCGGGAGTTCCGGGTCGGCCTCGGCGAGCACGTCGACCTCGGTGGGCACCAGCTCGACACCGGTCGGGGCACGCTCCTCCGCCTCGACACTGCCGGTCACCGAGAGCACACTCTCCCGGTGGATGTTCAGTCCTGTCTCGACCAGTTCGTCGTCGATATTGTTCTTCTCGAACTTGACCTGTATCTTGCCGGTCGTGTCCCGGAGAATGAGAAACGCGATGCCGCCGAGGTCACGTATCTCGTGTACCCAACCGGCGACCGTCACGGTGTCGCCTGGTGTTGCCGCCGTCGCGTACGTGCGTGATTCCATACCCACGGTACCGACCGACGGAACTTAGTTCGGTCGTTTCGCGGCCTCAGGCACCAAAGGCGTTGAGGAGGAGAACGAACACGCCGAGGAGAACGCTGAACGCGACGAGTGACTTGGGGTCGATACGCATCCCCTTGTTGTCGTCCGAATCGAAGTACCGGACCAGACCGGCACTCGACATCAGTCCGGAACCGGGCTCCTGTGAACTCATATATCTGGGTTCGCTACCTGAGATCATAACGGTTTCGACGTGTGTCTGCGGGTGGCCGGTTTCGTCGGGCAGGACGGCTCCGGGCCGACAGCCCCGGTCGGAGACCGCTTTTATCGGTGGCGATAAAAACGCTTATTCAGATCCGTAGCGTAGTTTGGGTGTAAGCAATGACTGTCACGCTAAAGGATTTCCACGCCGACTGGTGTGGGCCGTGCAAGACACAGGACCCGATTATCGACGATCTCGAGACGGAGTACGAGGGCGTCGAGTTCCAGAAGATCGACGTCGACGAGAACCAGGATGTCGCAAACGAGTACCAGGTTCGCTCGATTCCAACGGTCGTCGTCGAGAACGACGACGGCATCGTCGAGCGGTTCATCGGTGTCACCCAAGCCGACGAGATCGAGACGGCCCTGGAAAAGGCCGGGGTGTGAGCTATCCCGGCGACGGCCGGACCCACTCGCCGCGTTTTCTCGAACTGCGGATGACAGGGTGAGAACAGTATCTCACGTGTTGTGACCGGCGTGTCGTCCCCACACGGCGGTACCGCAACACGGTAGTGTCGGAAGAGGTCACGGAGACTGCGTGACACAGCCCATATACAGCACCCGCCCATACAGTGTAGCGTGGACCTGCACGTTCGTTACGAGGGTGACGACGACCCCGAGAAGTGCACGGCACGCCGACTCGACCAGTTCGACGTGGCACAGCTACACCACAGCGCGGGGGCTACACCACCGGGGGTCGTACTCAACCCGTTCGCGGAACAGGCACTCTCTCCGGCCGACCGCGCCGCGTCCGACCGGTTGGTAGCGCTCGATTGCTCGTGGGAGACCGCCGAGCGCGAGGCGTTCGACCTCCGCGGAACACACCGGGCACTCCCGTTTCTCGTCGCCGCCAACCCGGTCAACTTCGGCAGTCCGTTCCAGTTGACCACCGCCGAGGCGGTTGCCGGGGCACTGGTCATTCTGGGCGAGCGCGAACAGGCCGAGGCGGTGCTCTCGACGGTGGAGTGGGGTGGTGAGACGTTTCTCGACCTGAACGCCGAACCGCTCCGCCGGTACGCCGACTGCGAGGGTTCCGCCGAGATTGTCGACGTGCAGGCGGCGTATCTCGACGCCTAGCCGAGCACCGGCGGCACCGCCGGGAGCACGAACCAGATGTAGTAGACAGAGACTGCGAGCACGATGAGCCCCGTGATGCGGTAGACGTAGCTGCTGTGCTGGGCGAGCAGGCGTGTCAGTTTGCGGCCGACCGACTCGGAGACGAGGGCGAAACCGAGCAGCGGTGCGCCGAGCCCCAAGCCAAAGGAGAGAAACCCGAGCATACTCTCAACGTGGGTGTCGTACAGCACCGGTGTCGTGCTGAAGAACGTCGCGATCAGGCCGGGATTACAGGGGATGATAATCGCACCAAAAAAGAAGCCGTAGCTGAACGCACTCGCAGCCGGGTACGTCGACTGTGGTGGGTCGACTGTCGGGAGCCCCGCAAACAGCGTCGGTCGGACCAGCATCACCACGCCGACACCGCCGAGCAGCCAGAACGCGACCGGGGAGAACGTCTCGACGGCGTCGTTTATCGCCTCGCCGAGCACGAGCGAGTACACCACGCCGACAGCGGTCATGAACGTGACGACACCGGCAACCACGAGCAGGCCGAGCAACACCGTTTCGAGAAACTCCCGGTCGCTGATGACCGCCTTGCTTACCGAATCGATGACCGCTGCACACTCACGGGTTGCCTGCTCTCTGTCCATTGTGTCTCCGACGCCAGCGGGGTGGGCGTCGCTACCAGAGGTTTCGGCTCGTTGCTTTTGACGCTGTCTATCTGTGGCGCGGAGTCGGGGTGTTCAGGCCACCTGCCCGGCGAGCACAGCCAGTGTGCCACCGAGGATTGCGAGGCCGCCGAAACCGAAACAGACCTGTCAGAACGGGATACGGGCGACGACACGCAGGATGAACTCGATTGCGGCGTAGCCGACGATGGCGCTAACAGCGAGCGCCAGTGCCGCGGCAACCGGGGAGATACCCGGAAGACCACCCGCACCGGCGACGGTCAGTGCCGCGGCACCGAGACTGGCGGAACCGATAGCAGAAAGCAGAGCCGGAACGCCGCCGGCGGGTCGTAACTGCGAAACAGGAGCGCACTCGTCGTCACACCCGAGCGCGAGAGTCCCGGCAGAATCGCGAGACCCTGGACAGCACCGACGAGCACCGAGTCGACGAACGTCGGTGCCACGCGCCCGCCCATCGAGACCAACTTCGGGGTGAGCTGGACCGCTCCGGTTCCTCTCTACAGAGATATAGGCAGAGTGCCTCGGGGTCGTACGGAAATCGTAGATTTCCGTGATGACGAGAATCTCCGATTCTCGAACCACTTGACCCCGAGGTACTTCACGTGTACTCGACGTGGCGGCGTTTGTGGCCGCTCACTGGAACAGTTCGGAGAACACCTTCTCCTGTGCGGCGCGGAGGTGCTGGTGGTAGGTGGGTCGGGAGATGTCCATCGCCTCGGCGAGTTCGTTTCCGTCGACGCCGCGGGGCCAGTCGAAAAAGCCCCCGAGGTAGGCCGTCCGGAGCGCGGTCTCCTGGCGGTCGGTGAGTCGGTCGCTGATAGCGCCGGTGAAATCCTGGCGCGTCTCGACCGGCCGCTCGCGCTCGTGATAGCCGAGCAGCTCCGTGCCGGGGTACTGCTCGGCGACGAGGTCAAACAGGTCCCGGGCCTCTGCCTCGTACGGCAGTTCGACGGTGATGCGAGTGCTCCCGTCCTCGGCGGTGACACTCTGCAGCGCCGCCCCGTACTCGGTGAGGGTCACGAGCAGTGACTCCCCGAGCACCACCTCGAGCAGACACTCCTGTTCGCGTGCGACGATACAGGTGACCGACTCCACCTCCGGGTCCTCCTGGACCCGGTTGATAAACGCGTCCGGGTCGACGTCTGTCGCCGAGAGATACAGTTCGACAGTCCCGTCCGGGCGACGGTCGATACCGGCAGATTCGACCTGTCCCCCCTCGCCGGAGAGCCGCGAGAACAACAACTCCGGGTCGCCGATAGACAGTTCCAGTTCGATTGTCTCGGTGGCATCGAGGATGCGTCCCCGCTCGACGGCGTTGATAGCGTTCGCGGTCGCACGGCCGAGCGCCTCCAAGACCACCCGCTCGCGCTCGTCGAGCGCGCCCGCGTCCGCGGCCGACACCACCAGAACACCGTAGGTCGTGTTCTTGTAGACGAGCGGCACCGCCACGAGAGCCTCGACCACCTCGGCCAGCGACGACCACGGCTCGCTGGCCGGCAGGTCCGCCGTCTCGAGTAGTTGGGGCAGACCCTCCCGGTACACCTCGCCTAGCGGGTCGCTCCCGTCGAGGGCAAACGACCAGTCCCCAGGGGCGAGCTCCGGCGCGCCAGCCCAGGCGGTTGGCTCCAGCGTCTCGCTGGTGACGTCCGGTCTGGCGACCCAGGCGAACGTGTACGGGTCGGCCGCGACAACCTCGCTGACCACGTCACGCTCGAGTTCCTCGCGGGTGGTCGCCTCGACCAGCACCTCGACGGTCTGGCGCATGAGTCCGTTGACCCGGTCGAGCACGCGCTCAGTGTGTTCCCGCGCCTCGCGGACCTCGTGTTCCCGTTTCGCGCGCGTGCAGGCGGCCGCAGCGCTGGTTGCGAGCAGAGCGAGCAACTGCTCGTCTGCCTCGTCGAACGCGTCGGGTTCGGTCGACCCGACACTCAGGGTGCCACGGACGCCGACCGGGTAGTACATCGCCGAGGCGAGCCCCTCCGGCCCCCGCTCCTGGTCGCCAAGGTCGTCGACCACGCGCGCCTCGCCGGTGGCAAACACCTCACCTGGGTAGCCCTCGTCGACCTCGTAGACCGGGCGCGTACCGAGGGTCTCGCGGGCCTGCTCGGTCAGGGCCGCCGGTTCGAGCGTGCCATGCTCGGCGTTGTACAGTCGGAACACGCTGTTCTCGAACCCGAGCAGTTCCCGGGCCGCGTTGACCGCAATCTCGGTGACCTGCTCCATGTCCTTTGCCTGCATGAACGACCGGGTGCTCTCGAGCAGGTCCGACAGTCTGTGCCGGTGTTCGATGCGTTCACTCACGTCCCGGCCGATACCGACCACGCCTGTTATTGCACCGCTCCCGTCCCGCAGAGGTGCACCGGAGAACTCGTAGGGGATCTGTTCGCTGTCGGCGGTCTCCAGTGCCGCCTCGACCGAGACCTGTTCGTCGTCATAGACGCGCCGGGTGGCCGCCTCGATGCGGTCCCGGTCCTGCTCGGCAACGAGCTCCTGGGCGGTTATCCCCTCTATCTCCGCCGGGTCGCGCCCGGTGACCGCCACGAGTCGGTCGTTCCACCGGACCAGTTCGCCGTCACTGTCGAACGCGTACAGCGGGTCTGGCAAACTGTCCATGAGGCTCTGTGTGAACGCCTGCTGTTGTTCGAGCTCTGCCTCGTAGGCCTGGCGTTCGAGCAGGTAGTGAATCCAGTTGGTCAGAAGCTCCGCAAACGTCTGTTCGCGCTCGCTGAACGCCCGCTCTCGGGGTTCGGGGTGGACAAAGCAAACGGTCCCGTACTCCTCGCTCGCAACCTGGACGGTCGCCCCGAGATAGCACTCGAGACCGAACCGCTCGTAGGCCGGGTCCTCCGGTATCTCGCTTCCCGCGTCGTCGATTGCGACCGGTTCGTCCTCGCCGACCGTGTGGCGACAGAACGTCGCCGACAGCGGCGTCGTCGCGCCGGGGGCCAGCACGTCCAGGCCGGGACTGTCACCGGTCGTGGCAGACCTGACGACCTCGTGGGTGTCTCCCTCGACGCGAGCGAGGAACCCGTAGTCGGTGCCGAGTCGCACCGCACCCACCTCGAGAATCTGGTCTATCTTCTCGTCGGTCGTCAGTGTCGGGTCGGTGGCGATGTCCCGGAGCGAGTCGAGCGCCTCCTCGCTCGCCCGGAGGTCGTCGTGTCGGTGGTCGGGGTCCTCCCGGAAGACGACCGCCGCGCCGTCGTCGACCGGGTACGCGGTCCCGGTGAGTCGCCACCCGTCGTCGCTCCCGAAGCCAGCCTCTCGCCCGGACTCACGGGCCTGCCGGGCACACTCGGCGAGTGCCGTCGCGGGGAACCGCTCCGCGAGTCGCTCGCCGACCAGTGCCCTCTGCTCGACGCCCAGCAGGGCCGCTCCACTCCCGCCGACGCTCGTGACGACGCCGTCGGCGTCGGTGCGGACGAACCCCTCGCGGTCGTGCGACGGTTCTGCTCTCCGGTGTGAGTCACTCATTGGGTACTAACAGGTTAGGTATCCGGGGATATATAAATCCCGCTCGTTCGGGGCGAGAGCAGGCAGAAACAACCGGCAAAATCCGGGTGAACCAGAGGCGTGGAGAGCAGCGGTCGGGACCGGGCTCCCAAGTCAGGACTCGCGCGGGTAGAGTGTGAGCGCGTCCACCCACAGCACGCGGGTGCCGTGTTGATTGTCCGTTTCGAGTTCGTGGTGGACCAGGCCGCGGCGTTCGTCCCACGGCTCTTTCTCGCCGAGTGTCAGGG
>Ga0207714_1000345_pt1 | contig 32014 bp, 22 predicted proteins | sample PonA232FremontCA_2_FD_187270 | JGI IMG/M metagenome (GOLD analysis project Ga0207714, IMG submission 187270) | Marine sediment microbial community from Fremont, CA, USA - Pond A23 Sediment 2 (SPAdes) | ecosystem: Environmental > Aquatic > Marine > Unclassified | place: USA: Fremont, California...
CAGCTGAATTTTTAATTAAAATACAGGGGGAATTATGATTCAAGAATTGTTAAAAGAGCGTATTCTTGTCCTTGACGGGGCTATGGGAACAATGATCCAAAGGTATGATCTTTCAGAAGAAGATTATCGCGGAGAACGGTTCAAAGACATTGAGCAAAGTGTTAAGGGCAATCACGATCTTTTATCTATTACTAAACCAGAAGTTATTACCGAAATTCATCACGCGTTTCTGGAAGCAGGTTCTGATTTTATTACAACAAACTCATTCAACTCGACTCGTATTTCAATGGCAGATTACCACATGGAAGACCTTGTTTACGAGTTAAATGTAAAATCTGCAAAATTAGCCCGGAAAGCAGCCGATGATTATACAAAAAAAACACCGGACAAACCCAGATTTGTGACGGGTACAATGGGGCCGACAAATCGTACAGCCTCGGTTTCACCTGACGTAAATAAGCCCGCCTACAGGGCAGTGAATTTTGATGAATTGAAAGATGCTTATTTTGAGCAGGTTAGTGGGTTGGTAGAAGGAGGAGTAGATGTCATAATTATTGAAACCATTTTTGACACAATCAATGCAAAAGCAGCCCTTTTTGCGGTTCAGGAATATAACGAAAAGCATAACGCAAATGTACCAGTTATGGTTTCCGGAACCATTACGGATGCCAGCGGCAGAACTTTTTCAGGCCAAACGCTGGAAGCATTTTATAATTCCATGTCGCACGTGGAGCTGTTAAGCATTGGTTTGAATTGTTCCTTTGGTGCAGAGCAGTTGAAAGAACCTATTAAGCAGTTATCACAGATTTCCAGATTTTATATTAGTGCCCATCCAAACGCCGGACTTCCTGATGAATTTGGTGATTATAAGCAATCAGCAGATGAAATGGCACAGCATGTAAGCACTTACATGGAAGATAAACTTATTAACATTATAGGCGGGTGCTGTGGTTCGCGACCAGAACACATTGAGGCAATTGCAAAAGTAGCACAAAAATATACGCCACGTCAAAGGCCTGAAATAGAAAAAGCTACAATTCTTTCAGGGCTTGAGGCGGTTACAATAACACCGGATAGAAATTTCGTGAATATTGGCGAACGGACAAATGTAGCAGGCTCGAAGAAATTTGCAAGATTGGTCAGAGAAGGAAATTTTGAGGAAGCACTGGCAATTGCCAGAAAACAGGTTGAAGACGGCGCCCAGGTGGTTGATGTGTGTATGGATGATGCCATGATGGATTCAAAAGCAATGATGAAAGAGTTTTTAAACCTGATTGCTTCTGAACCGGATGTGGCAAAAGCACCGGTTATGATTGATTCCTCGAAATGGGAAGTCATAGAAGAAGGATTGAAATGCGTTCAGGGAAAATCCATAGTTAACTCCATCAACATGAAGGAAGGAGAGGAGCAGTTTCTGGAGCAGGCCCATAAAATAAAAAAATATGGCGCAGCTGCAGTTGTGATGCTTTTTGATGAAGACGGACAGGCTGTAGACTTTAAGCGTAAAACAGAAATTGCCGAAAGAGCTTATAAACTGCTCACGGAGAAAATAAATTTTCCACCGGAAGATATTATTTTTGATGCCAATGTGTTGAGTATTGCTACAGGAATGGAGGAACACAATAATTACGCCATAGAATTTATTGAAGCTACAAAATGGATCAAGGAAAATCTTCCTTATGCTAAAGTAAGTGGTGGAGTAAGCAACTTATCCTTTTCTTTCCGTGGAAATAATGTAGTTCGCGAAGCCATGCACTCCGTGTTCCTTTATCATGCAACAAAAGCGGGTATGGATATGGGAATAGTTAATCCTTCTATGTTGCAGGTTTACGATGATATTCCAAAAGAATTACTGGAGATTGTAGAAGATGTGGTGTTAAATCGCCGAGAAGACGCAACAGAGCGGCTGATTGAATATGCGGAAACTGTTAAATCATCTGGTAAGAAAAAAGAAAAAACGGAAGACTGGAGAAATAAAGATTTGCCGGAAAGGGTTTCTTATTCACTTGTTAAAGGAATTACCGATCATGTTGACAAGGATATGGAAGAAGCCCGTCAGGTTTATGATAAAGGACTTGACATTATTGAGGGACCACTGATGACTGGAATGAACCGTGTTGGAGAGTTGTTTGGAGAAGGGAAAATGTTTTTGCCCCAGGTAATTAAGAGTGCAAGAGTGATGAAAAAAGCTGTAGCCTACCTTATGCCTTATATTGAGGAAGAGAATAAAGAACAGGGCGGCAGCTCTTCCGCGGGAAAAGTTCTACTGGCAACTGTTAAAGGCGATGTGCATGATATAGGGAAAAATATTGTTGGGTTGGTTTTATCCTGCAACAATTATGAAGTCATTGATTTGGGAGTGATGATCCCAACAGAACAGATTATAGAGGAAGTGAAAAAGCAAAAACCAGATATTTTAGGGCTTAGTGGTTTGATAACACCGTCGTTAGATGAAATGACTAATGTGGCTGCTGAAATGGAGAAAGCAGGCCAGAATATCCCAATTCTTGTTGGAGGGGCTACAACTTCTAAAGCACATACAGCAGTGGAAATTGCCCCACAATATAATGCGCCGGTCGTTCAGGTAAAAGATGCTTCTCTGAGTGCCGGCATTGTTGGCAAGCTTATTTCACCCGATAAAAAGGGGGAGTTTACAAAGGAACTCAAAACTGAGCAGGAGAGTTTAAAGGAGAAGCATCTTGGCAGACAAAGCCAGAATGAGTATATTTCATTGAATGAAGCCCGAAACAATAAACCAGAGATTGACTGGAAGGAGTATGAACCTGTAAAACCAATGTTTATAGGGGAGAAGGCTTTTAATGATTTTAGCCTTGAAGAGATTTCTAAATACATTGATTGGACATATTTCTTTTATTCATGGGAGCTTCGTGGCAAATATCCAAAAATATTCGATGATCCCCAAAAAGGAGAAGATGCTAAAAAGTTGTTCAATGAAGGGAAGGAAATGCTCCAGAAGATTATTGATAAAAAGATGATTGAACCCAATGCTGTTGTGGGTTTTTATCCTGCAAACAGTATAGGTGAAGATGTTGAGCTTTATTCCGATGAAAGTAGGAAAGAAACGTTGTTGACTTTACATTTTCTGAGAAATCAAAGAAAAAAAGAAGCAGGAGAACCCAATCTTTGTCTTTCAGATTTTATAATGCCAAAAGAATTAGAAAAACCAGATTATATAGGAGCATTCTTTGCTACGGCCGGGCTTGGTGTGAATGAATGGGCCGAAAAATTTGAGAAAGACAATGACGATTATAGTGCCTTGATGTTAAAAATTTTGTCCCAACGAATGGCAGAAGCTTTAACAGAAATGTTGCATGGAAAAGTCCGAAAAGAATTATGGGGCTATAATCCGCAGGAAAATTTTTCTCCGGAAGAATTGGTGAAAGAAAAATACCCCGGCATCCGTCCTGCTTTTGGTTATCCTTCAATGCCCGATCATATGCAAAAAAAGCCAGTGTTTGATTTGTTGAATGTTGATCAACATACAAAAATTCACCTGTCTGATAATTTCATGATGATTCCCGAGGCTTCTGTAAGTGGATTATACTTTGCCCATCCGCAGGCAAAATATTTTAATGTGCAGAAGATATTGGAAGATCAGTTGAAAGATTATGCAAAAAGGTCAGGTGTTGAGGAGGAAGCTGTCAGAAGATGGCTTTCTGAAAACTTGGCGTAAATCAATTTCTACATAAAAAATATCAATCTGCGCTATTTATGCTTTTTATTTAGCGCAGATTGATAATTATAAGTAGTTTTTCCAGCTGTATCCAGCAAAAACCCCTGATTGTTAGTATATTAAAAAGCATGCCAAAATTTATTGCACAGAGATTAGCTAAAATTATCAAGAAAATAATATTAAGTGATTATTAACATCTGACTCTGCCTGAGAATCGCTCAAATAGGGTAACAATAAAAATATAAAGTTCTGAAGCAAGGATCTGCTCACGGCTTTCGGTGCTTTACCTCCGCATCAAACTTGACGCATATATTATTCAGGTTAGGAATCATTTTTTTTATCGAAAAAATGGTTTAATTTTTGTATCTTCATTTATATATTGATTAAATTTATCTGTTTATAAAAATATCGTCTTATGGAAACAAAGAAATCAATAATATTTATAGTAATATCAATCCTGATAATGGGGAAATATGCTTATTCACAAGATATAGAAGATGTGGTAACCGGTAATAACGAGTTTTCGTTTTCCTTGTATGATGAAATTAATAATGAGGCTGCAAATGTATTTTTTTCACCGTACAGTATTTCTTCGGCTCTGGCAATGACTTATAATGGTGCAAGGGAGAAAACTAAAGAGGAGATGGCTGATGTAATGAATTTCAATAAAAATGAAGAAAGTCTGTCAAAGAATTTTTCAGCACTGAACAGTCATATTACCAATTTAACTTCAAAAAAAATTCAACTGAACATAGCTAATTCAATATGGGGACAGCAGGACTACGGTTTTGAAAAACGTTTTCTTGAGTTGAATAATAAATATTATGGTGCCGGCGTGAAAGAAGTGAACTTTAAGGAAAATTATAAGAGCATACGGAAAGACATAAATAAATGGGTGGAAAACAAGACTCAGGAAAAGATAACGGATTTGATTAAAAGCAATATGCTTGATCCCATGACACGAATGGTGTTGGTCAATGCAATTTATTTTAACGGAAAGTGGGCGTTTCCTTTTAAAGAGGAAGATACTTATGAGGATGTGTTCTATATTTATTCTGAATGTAAAACAAAAACGAATTTTATGGAGAGGCAGGTTTCTTTGAAATATTATGAAGATGACCTTGCCCAGGTGGTTGAAATTCCTTACTCCGGAAAATCTCTTTCAATGATGGTTATTTTACCTAAAGAAAGATATGGTATGGAGCAGTTGGAGCATCAACTGAATGAAAATCTGTATCATTCATATCAAAAGTCCATGAAAACAAAAAAAGTAAAACTTACCCTTCCAAAGTTTAAAATAACTGATGATTTCGAATTAAATGAACCGCTTAAAAATCTGGGGATGGAATCTGCTTTTGGTAAAAATGCCGATTTTAGCGGAATGACAGGAAAAAAAGATTTGTATATCAGCAATGTTGTTCATAAATCTTTTGTTGAAGTCAATGAAGAAGGCACCGAAGCAGCAGCCGCCACGGGGGTGGTGATGAGAAAGACTTCGGTAAATATGGATAAAAAGGAATTTAAGGCTGATCATCCCTTCGTATTTTTCATTAAGGATAATGAACACGATACTATTCTCTTTATGGGAAGAATAATGAATCCGGAAAAATAGAAAGTCTACTGTTGCTCAATAATTGTCTGAAAAAGCGGGGCGTTTTTATATCCCGTTTTTTTTTTATTTTAGAGCAAAATAAAATTGTTGACCATGAAGATTGTTTTTCTGGGGGCTGGTAATCTGGCTACAAATTTGGCCCACGCTCTTTATCAACACAACCATTCTATCGTTCAGGTGTATAGCCGAACTATAGAAAATGCTTCTCAATTGGCAAAAAAAATTTATGCTAAACCAATTGACACCATTCAGGATTTAAACAAGCAAGCGGACCTCTATATTCTGTCTTTAAAAGATGATGCTTTATATGAAATAATACCCCGCTTGCCGGATATTCCCGCTGTTTTTGTTCACACGGCAGGAAGTGTGCCAATGAGTATATTTGAAGGAGCAGTTAAAAACTATGGCGTTTTCTATCCGCTTCAGACATTTAATAAAACCAGAATTGTCGGGTTCTCAGAAATTCCTGTCTTTCTTGAAGCTAATACATCTGATAATTATAAGATGATTGAAGAATTGGCCTGCCAAATTTCATCTGAAGTACAACCAGCAAATTCCGATGACCGGTTATCCATTCATGTGGCTGCAGTTTTTGCCTGCAACTTTACGAATTTTATGTTTGTTGGGGCCGATGAAATATTACAAAAACATAACCTTTCTTTTCATCATTTGAAACCATTAATTCAAGAAACTTTTGCAAAAGTTCAGCAAAGTCCTCCCGCAGAAGTACAAACCGGCCCTGCTGTAAGAGCCGATAGTCAGACGATTCAGACTCACTTAAATATTTTGTCCGATTCTGGTATGTGGCAAAAATTATATAGATTTGTAAGCGATAGGATAGTTGAATATTATAATACAGGCAATGAAAAACGATAGTAATTTTAAGGAAGACCTGAAAAAGGTTAAAGCTTTCGCTTTTGATGTGGATGGTGTATTTACTAATGGTAAAGTGTACCTGGTTTCATCTGAAGAATTTGTGCGTGCAGTTAATATCAAAGATGGTTATGCCGTACAATATGCCATTAAAAAGGGATTTCCGATAGCAGTGATTAGCGGAGGAGACTCGGAAACAGTTAGAAAGCGATTTCAAAAATTGGGAGTTACCGATATTTATTTGAAATCAGCTGACAAATTGGATGACCTGAAAGATTTTTATTTTAAATATGATATTGATCCTGAGAATATTCTATACATGGGAGATGATATCCCCGACCATGAAGTAATGAAAGTTTGCGGTCTTCCAACTTGCCCTGCTGATGCTGCCGTGGAGATTAAATCTATTTCAAAATATATCTCTAATTTTAAAGGAGGAGAGGGATGTGTTCGGGATGTTATTGAACAAGTTCTCAGGCTGAAAGAAAATTGGATGGATGAAGAGGCTTCTTCGTGGTAAAAATACCTTTTATGAAAGATTATTTACGGTTGGTACGTTATCAGAATTTGATTGTTGTTGCTTTGACTCAATATGCAATACGTTGGGGAGTGATAGACCCAATGCTTTCAGCGGCATCAACGAACCTCCCGAATGCTGAATTTCATTTACAATTGGGAGCATTTCAATTTTTTTTATTGGTTTTGTCTACCATTTGTCTTACTGCTGCCGGATATGTGATAAATGACTACTTTGACACCCGTACCGATTTTTTTAACAGACCGGGTAAAGTGCTTGTAGGAACAAAAATTCCCCGCCGACAGGCGATGGTGATACATATTCTTTTGAGTTTTGTTGGTGTGGTTCTGGGGTTTTATATATCCTTTCATATAGGAATCCCATTACTCGGGTTTATTTTCCTTATAATAAGCGGCATGCTGTATTTTTATTCTACTACGTATAAACGTCAATTTTTGATTGGGAATCTCCTTGTTGCCATTATGACAGCCTTAGTTCCTTTAATGGTGATCTTATTTGAGTTACCTGAATTAAATAAGGAGTATGGGAATGTGCTTGTAAGCTACAATACAGATTTAATGTATATTTTTTATTGGGTTCTCGGGTTCTCAGTATTTGCATTTCTCACCAATTTCATTCGTGAAATTGTAAAAGACATGGAAGACTTTGAAGGAGACAGGATTTATGGCCGAAATTCTATTCCTGTGGTTTTAGGTGTTAAGAATGCGAAAATCATTGTTAATGTGCTTATTATAATTACTTTGTTTTTGTTGTTGTTTGTTTATTTTCGATTTTTAGCAGACCCGATTACTTTAATATATTTTTCCTTGTTTTTATTTTTACCTTTTTTATTTTTGAGTTTCAAAACTATGAAAGCTAAAAATAAATCGGACTACCACCTGGTCGGTAACGGGCTGAAAATCATAATGCTTGCAGGTGTTATCTATGCCTTCGTTGCTAGATTTATTATCCAAACTCAAATATTATGACACTTCTAAAAGTTTTAGAGAATTATAAAATTATTCTTGGCTCTCAATCTCCAAGAAGGCAGTATCTCCTGAAAGAACTCGGAGTGAAATTTGATGTTAAGCTGAAACAGATGAGTGAGGAAGTTTATCCCGAGAATTTGCAGAGAGAGGAAATTCCACTTTATTTGGCTGAGGAAAAAGCCGAAGCTTTTGATAACGAAGTGGATGAAAGTACCATTGTGATTACTGCAGATACGGTTGTCTGGAAGGATGGGGAAGTGCTGCAAAAACCGGAGAATGAAAAAGAAGCTTATAAAATTCTGAAAAAGCTCTCGGGTTCTACACATCAGGTTTACACTGCTGTTTGTATTCGAATGAAAGATAAGAAACACGCCTTTTATTCACAAACAGATGTACATTTCAAAACGCTTACTGATAAGGAGATAAAATACTACATTGAAAAATATGAACCTTACGACAAGGCCGGGGCCTATGGAATACAAGAGTGGCTTGGTTATATAGGAGTAGAAAAGATTGAGGGTTCTTTCTTTAATGTAATGGGACTGCCGGTTCAAAAACTTTATGTCGAATTCAAAGAGCTTTTAAATATTCAATAATTAAAATAGATAATCAAATGAAGAAATTTGTATTTGTTATTATTATGGCGTTTGTGTTTAATTATGCAGGCGCCGGCGAAGGTATGTGGATACCCAGTCTCTTGAAAAAATTTAATATTGAGGACATGCATAAAAAGGGCTTCAAACTTTCTGCTGAAGAAATTTACAGCATTAATAATTCAAGCCTGAAAGATGCTGTCGTTCTTTTTGGAGGAGGTTGTACCGGAGAACTCATTTCTGACGAGGGATTGCTCATTACTAATCATCACTGTGGGTATGGCGCCATTCAATCTCATAGTTCTGTAGAGCATAATTACCTGAAAGATGGCTTTTGGGCAGAAAACCGCGATGAAGAACTTGCCAATCCCGGCCTGGAGGCAACTTTTCTTGTTCGTATTGAAGATGTCAGTGAGCAAGTGCTTGAAAATGTGAGTTCCGACATGACTGAGTCGAAGAGGAGTGAGGCAATTCAGAAAGCCATTGAGAAGGTTGAAAAGGAAGCTACTGAAGGAACAAACTATAATGCGGTAACCAAACCGTTCTATTATGGGAATGAATTCTATATGTTCGTTTATGAGTCCTATAAGGATGTTCGTTTAGTTGGCGCTCCTCCTTCATCTATAGGCAAATTTGGCGGCGATTCTGATAACTGGATGTGGCCACGCCATACTGGTGATTTCTCTTTGTTCAGAATATATGCTGATGAAAATAATGAGCCTGCTGAATATGATGAATCCAATGAACCCTATAATCCTGAAAAACACTTGTCTATTTCTCTAGAAGGTTATGAAGAGGGTGATTTTACAATGGTAATGGGTTACCCGGCAAGCACAGAGCAATATTTGACTTCTCACGGTGTCAGTTTAATAAAAGATGTCCGGCATCCAAACAGGATTGATGTTCGTGATAAGCGACTTGAAGTAATGAATACGTATATGGATGAATCCGAATCTGTTAAGATTAAATATGCCGCGAAACAATCTGGAGCAAGCAATGCATGGAAAAAATGGAAAGGAGTAATCCGTGGTTTAGAACGTTTTAACGCAATCGAAAAAAAGAAAGACCTGGAAAAGCAATTTCAGTCATGGGCAAATGCTGATAAAAAGCGTACAGAAAAATATGGCAATCTGATTCCCGCATTCAAAACGACCTATTCTGAAGCTGAACCCATATTTGTTGCGCGGGATTATTTTGTAGAAACAGGCTATTACGGAATTGAACTTGTGAGGTTTGCAAGAAATTTTAATAAATTGCTTGAGCTTAATGAAAAGGATACAATTTCTGATGTTACTTCAGAAATAAAATCACAAGCAAAAGATTTTTTCAAGGATTATGTAAAAGCAATTGACCGTGAAATTTGTCCGAAAATGCTAAAAACATACCATGAAAATGTATCGGAGCGTTTTCATTTTTCAACCCTTGAACTGATCGAAGAGAAGTTTGGAAACAATTTTGAGGAATACGCTGAACACCTTTATTCTAACTCCGTATTTGTTGATTCAAATAAGGTTTATAAACTCATTGATAATTTTGAGCTTCAGGATACTTCAGTTATTTTAGAGGATCCAGCATATCAATTGGCAAATCAATATTTTGAAACATATTCGGATAAAATTCGTCCTTCTTACAATAAGCAGAATACAAAGCTTGACAGCCTTTACAGAGATTATGTAACTGGTTTAAAACAGATGAAAGAAGATAAAGTTTTTTGGCCCGATGCCAATTTTACTATGCGTGTGGCTTATGGAGAAGTTAAAGGATATAACCCACGAGATGCAGTAGTTTATAGGCATTACACCACACTGGAAGGTGTAATGGAAAAAAACAGAAAGGGTATTAAAGATTATAAGATACCAGATAAATTGAAAAATCTATACAAACAGGAAAATTTTGGAAAATATGCCCGCAAAGATGGCACCATGCCGATTTGTTTTGTAGCGACAAATCATACTTCTGGAGGAAACTCCGGAAGCCCGGTTATAAATGCAGAAGGCCATCTTATTGGAGTGAATTTTGACCGGAACTGGGAAGGAACAATGAGCGATATTATGTATGATCCTTCACAATGTAGAAATATCACGCTGGATATTCGTTATCCATTGTTTATTATAGATAAATTTGCTGGTGCAGATCATCTCATTGATGAGATGACAATCATTGAAGAATAATTTTTACAGACTGCCAAAAAGCAGGGCAGAGTTATTAATATATTTATCTCTGTTATACTTTATAATTTGATTTTATAGTATAACAGAGATATTTTTTTGTAGGTAATTCGTTATTAAAGTGTTTGATTTACAGGAATAATCGGTGATTTATTCGGGTTAAAATTGTTCAAACCTTCCATCTTTATGAAAAAAATTGCACTAACATTTTCCATAATGCTTTCAACGATCTTTGCTGTTTTTTCTCAACAAGAGTATTACTTTAAGTTTAAAATTGATGAAAAAGAAGAGTTGGAAGACATTACGCGTATGGTTTCCATCGATAATGTGGAAGGAAAAACAGTTTATGCTTATGCCAATGAACAGCAATTAGAAAAATTTAAGCAGGAAAAGACTTATGCTTTGCGAATGATGGAACATCCACGTTTAAAGGCAAAGACAGTGGATATGGCAAAGACTGTTGAAGGAATGTCCAATTGGGATAAATATCCAACGTATGAGGTGTATGTTCAGATGATGAATGATTTTGCCGATGATTATCCTGGAATAGCGAGCTTACAAAATATTGGAACGACAGTCGATGGTAGAGATTTACTGGTTTTGAAAATTTCTGATAATGTAAATCAGCAGGAGGATGAACCTGAGCTTTTTTACTCCAGTACGATGCATGGTGACGAAACAGCGAGCTTTATATTCATGCTGAGGTTTATTGATTCCTTATTAATTCATTACGAAGTAGATTCTGAAATCACAGATTATGTGAATAACATTGAGATATATGTCAATCCTAATGCGAATCCGGATGGAACTTATAGTGGTGGAAATTCCACTGTTAGTGGTGCAACCAGAAGTAATGCCAATGGTGTGGATTTAAATCGTAATTTTCCTGACCCGGCAGCCGGACCACATCCCGACGGAAATGGCTGGCAGCCCGAAACAAAAGCAATGATGGACTTTGCCGGGCAACATAACTTTACTCTGTCTGCCAATTTTCATGGTGGTGCCGAAGTGGCTAATTATCCCTGGGATACATGGAACAGAGAACACGTAGATGATGCCTGGATGCAGCATGTTAGTCATATCTATGCCGATCCGGCAATAGCCAATAGTCCTTCTGGCTATTTCACAGGGCCCAGCCCCGATGGTATCATTAATGGATATGACTGGTATACAATAACAGGCGGCAGGCAGGATTTTATGAACTATTTTCATCAATGTAGGGAAATTACAATGGAGGTATCTTCTCAAAAATTATTATCAACAAACGATTTGAGAGATTACTGGAATTACAACAGGCAATCGCTTTTCGATTACATGGAGCAGTCACTTTATGGAATACGGGGAATCGTTACCGATGAAAATGGAGAACCGCTCGAAGCGATGGTTGAAATAGAAGGCCATGATTCTGATCTTGACAGTTCCATGGTGTTTACTGATCCTGATGTAGGTGATTACCACAGAATGATAGAGGCAGGTACCTACAATGTGATATTTTCCGCTTATGGCTATTTCGCGGATACCGTTGAAAATGTAACAATTAGTTATGATGATTCGATAAGGGTTAATGGTTCATTAAAACAGTTACCTCCCACCTTGAATTTTAGTCCCGATACACTGGAGATTTTTATTGATGCAAATTCCACACAAACAGAAACCCTGGAGTTAGTAAATTCTGGAAGTGATACAGTGGATTACATTTTATCTATCGAGGAAGCGGCTTCTAATCCATGGATAGATATACCCACTGACAGTGGAAGCCTTGAGTCTATGCAGACTGAAAGTGTGGATGTGAAAATTACTTCAGGTGCTGAAGATAGTGTGTTTACGTGTAATATTTTATTATCTCATAATGGGAATATGAACAAAAAGGATGAAGTTCACAGAAAAAATTCTTATGATAGAATAGACACTATACCGGTCATTTTAAATGTTAGAAGAAACACTTCGCTCAGAAACAACGATTTAACAGATCTGATTCACCTAAACTTTTATCCGAATCCTTTCAATAACAGATTGATTGTAGTTCTTAATCTTGAAAAGACCCAACAGGAACTTAATGTTTCAATTCTTAATAGCCACGGACAGGTTGTTTATTCCCAGTCAATAAATAATCTTAGTTCAGGCAAACATAAGTTTAAGTTTAATTTTGAAGCGGAAAATATATCAGGCACCGGCTTGTTTTATCTGAGAATAGAGAATGAAACCGGCGTAATTATGAAGAAACTATTGCGTCTAAAATAAATTTAGATAAGTAATTAAAAAAACTCCGGGGCTTCTTCATTATTTAACTCAAAAACATAAAAACATGTAACTATAATTATTTACTCTTGAAACCCCGGAGTCTTTATTTTTATTAATTTTTGCATTAATATCTATAAACTGCACACAATTTTCTGTTTTTTTCCGGCATATGCTCTGGATCCAGAACATAAATATTGCCATCAGTAAAGAATGTGTTTATTAAGGCGTAATTAATAAGGTCTTTATCACCAGGCATAATGTCATCATGCACTTTTACTTTAAACGCTTTTTCATCCACACATCCCCATTCGGTAGCTTCTCTGTTAACAAATAATGTATCAATTCTGCCTTGTAAAGCTCTTAAAGTGATGTCTTCCGGTAAATCAGATTTGTTTTTTACGTCTCTGTAATAGTTTTTAGCCTCCTCAATTACTTCTCTTTGTCTTTTTTCTATCAGTTCCCATGCTTTTTTGTGCATAGTGGTTGTATTTGCTTCTTTTGGACTTAACGAAATATTCTTATCAATTAGTCCTTTATATGCTGTAATTTCTCCGAAAAAAGAAAATATGTAATCTACTGATTCAACAATCAGGGGCTCATTTTTATCATTAAGTATCTTCATTAGCCCATCATTGATGTGATTGAGAAATTTTTTTACTTCTTTCTTTTTCTCTTCTTCACCTTCTGCATGTCCATGATAAAAGGTTTGCCCTTGTCCTGTATGTGCACTTAGGTGTTGATATAACCGGTCTTTATAATCAAAACCAATCGCTTCTTCTATATTCTCAGGAATAAAATCACTCACTTCTACCTCTTCGATATTAAAACGGTCTGCTTTGTAAAGTTTAGTATCTTCAAGATTTATCGATAACACATAGAACGATTGATTTTTAACTATGGGTTCAATAACGGGAGCAAGGTAAAATTCATCCCCTACATACGCTATATCATGCCAGTTTTTTGGAACATTTACGTAATCAAAATAGTTTTGATTTAAAAATACTGCCAAACCTCCCCATAAATTTCTTAAAAGTTGAGAATCCTCTGTTAAATCATATGCAGGTTTAAGATACTCTGCTGCTTCTTCTTCTTTGAAATTATTTCTTTTAAGCAACTCTTCCGCTTCTTTTATTCTATTTTTTAAATTTATCCTGTTCTGATTTTCTTTCTCTTCCGGTGCTGCTTTGGATGCATTAATATATACAGAAACATTATTCTTTTGTGTTTTGTTATGAAGTTTTTCTATATCTATATTGTTAATGTGTTTCATAACTCATTCATTTTTTATGGTTTGACTTTTTTTGTAACGATTGCATGTAAATTTTTATTGTATTGGTTGGATATCAAACCTTTTAGCATTTTTATATAGATATTTATTTTGAAAGCCGATACTAAGCAATGAGTGAATATTTGAAGTTTTATAGCTATGTCATTGGGGAGTTTCATGAACCATATCGAGTTTTCGCATCACGAAAGCTATGTTTTTTTAGGTTACTGATAAGTGTTGTGGTTATTTGGCTTTTACGTTGCGTGAATTCAATAAAAGAATATGCTTTAATTCAGCTAAAGAAGATTTTCAGAAATTGAATGAAAGTTGATAATTTGTTATAGACCTATAAATACCAATATTATTGCCTCTGAGAAAACACCTCCTAAACTTTAATAAACCTGCTTAAGTAACATTTTATCAAGACGTAATTGATTGTTATTGAGTGGATAATCTTCCGGCAGCTGCAGGAAGATTTAAAAGGACAGCGGGCAATCCAAAATAGTGTTTTCTTAGAACCAATAATTAGAGAATCTGCTGTAACTCTTTTAGTGCATGTATCTCATAAGTACATGCTTCCTGATGTGATTGATGATTCGGATTAAAAAAAACTTGATCAATTCCTGCAGATTTGGCACCTTTAATATCGCCTTCAAGGTCATCTCCGACCATTATACTTTTTTCCGCCCCCGTATTGGCTTCTTTTAATGCAAACTGAAAAATGTCTATGTGTGGTTTTTGAGTACCGGCTTGTTCTGATGTGATGATTTTCTGAAAGTATTGTTCCAGGTTACAGTTTTTGATTTTTTTAAACTGCACTTCGTGAAATCCATTGGTTATAATATGCAGGTTGTATTTATTTTTTAGATACGCTAACATAGAATGAGTATCAGGGAAAAGTTTTGTCTTATTTGCACTTAGAGTGACATAGTCTTCTCCCAATTTTTTGGCTAAGGTTTCATCCTGGTAACCAAATTCCTCTATTGTTAACTCAAAACGTTTATATTTTAGCACTTCTTTCTCAATATTGCCATTCCTGTACTCTTCCCATAATTGTTTATTAATACCGCGATAAGTTTTATGAAATGTATCAAAGTCAGGAAAAATAACATTCAAATTGTGTTTATCATACATTTCGATGAAAGTATCCATGGCATTTGATTCAAAATCCCACAATGTTCTGTCTAAATCAAAAAATACACTTTTATATTGCATAAGATATTATTGAGCATTTCAAAAAGAGAAAACAAATATATAAATGATTTCCATTTTTCAGTTAAACTTAAAGTTGATTTTAAAGATATTCAACGAGTTTTTCCAGAGCCATCCCTCTTGAACCTTTTATCAGAACAGAACTATCAGTAATTGGGTTTTCCTTGATATGGTCTGCTAAATCTTCAGTATTCTTAAATGTAAGACATTTTTCAGGTTTGGTTTTCAAAAATTCTTCTCCTACAAGGTACACATTCCGGAAACCAAATTCATGGATCTTACGAATAATGTTATTGTGTTCCTGTAAACTGAATTCTCCCAACTCAAACATATCACCAAGAATTATTACCTTTTTTTTTCTTTTTATTTCGCGAAAATTTTCCAAAGCTAACTGCATACTTGTTGGATTGGCATTATAGGCATCCAGAAATACCTCATTTTTATCCGTTTTTAAAATCTGTGAGCGGTTATTTTCGGGCACATAGTTTTGAATCGCCTTGTAAATATTTTTTGAGGGGACATGAAAGAAGGTTCCGATACAAATACCCGCCAGAATATTTTCAAAGTTATATTTTCCTGTCATTTGGCTTTTAATCAGCGTATTGTCTTGTTTTATTTCTAAAAAAGGTACTGAATTGATAATTTTACCTCTGCAGTCGGCATAGATACTACTCCCGTAAGAATATGTACTACAGTTTCTCTGTTGCACAAGTGTTTCTAGTAACTCATTGTCTTTATTGATGAATACTGTGCCATTACTAGCACAGATATAATCATATAGTTCGCTTTTTGCCTGAATGACCTTTTCAAAAGAACCAAACCCTTCCAGATGTGCTTTTCCAATATTGGTGATAAGGCCATAGTCCGGAGCTGCAATTTGGCATAGATTTTTAATCTCGTTAATGTGGTTTGCCCCCATTTCAATGACAGCAAACTCATGATTTTTATTTAAGTTTAAAAGAGTAAGAGGAACGCCAATATGGTTGTTGTAATTTTTTGGAGTGCCCAGCGTGGTGTATTTCTCTGAAAGAACTCTGCTAACTATTTCTTTGGTTGTCGTTTTGCCATTTGTACCTGTTATCCCTATTACAGTAGCATTCATTTGCAAGCGATGCATTTTTGCAAGTTCCTGTAGCGTTTTTAGTGTGTCATCTACCAGTATAAAACGCTTATCTGCTGCATATTCTGCCTCGTCTACAATGGCATATTTGCAACCTTTATTCAATGATTCTTTTGCGTATTTATTCCCATTGAAATTTTCTCCTTTGAGACTGAAGAACAACGAATTATCTTTGCTGTATCTGCTATCTGTTGAAATAGAATCACATTCCAGAAATCGCTTGTATATATTCCTAATATCCATCTTGACAAAAATAAAAAAAAACCTCATTCCAAAAATGAGGTTTTATAAATTATACAAAATTTAGACTATTACATTCCCTGAGGGCTGCCTACGTGAGTCATTGCACAGCGGAAACCAATATCATTGGCTGCAGTGCTTTGGTCACGGAATCTGCGGGTAGCCGGATTTAACCAGTATGCTCTGTCTTTCCATGAACCACCCTTATAAACTCTTGCTTTATCTGTAATTAAAGACGATTCATCTGTGTACATTTGATTTGTACTTTCACTACCTCTACCTTCTTCGCTGGTATAATCAATTCTTGATTGAAGGTCACCATCTTTATAATTTCGGTAATCTGCCTTTTGATAATTTCTTCTTCCGGCAGCGTCTTCGGGTTCAATAGGTGTTTTTTGAAGTCTGCCTAAGCTGTCGCGTGGAGCAAGGCTTCCATCTTCATTCCTTACATATTTTTTAAATACATTCCCTCTATATGGATTAAAACTATTTACGTCTTGGTGTGAGGAAGGTCTGTAAACATCTAATACCCATTCGTTAACATTTCCTGCCATACAATAAAGTCCAAAATCATTTGGCCAATATGCTGTTACGTGTGTCGGAATACTGGCATTGTCATTAAGGTCTCCGGCTACTCCCATCATGTCACCTTCGCCTCTTCTAAAGTTTGCCATCATTTCTCCACGGTTTTTTCTTTCTGAATTCCTTACATTGTGGCCATCCCATGGGTATCTTCTTCTTTCATAAATTCTTTCTTCATAAGTGTTTCCAACGTATGCCAAAGCAGCATATTCCCACTCTGCTTCTGTTGGAAGTCTGTATTTGGGCAGAAGAATCCCATCTGACATGTTAACTCTACGTTCATCTTTGTTGGGATCGAGGGCGGGGAGATTTTCTCTTACAACTCCTTCATATTTGCCGGCTAAATAAGCTTCTGTGTTAAAATTTTCTTTGCCTACCTGTTGAGGGTCCATTTCCAGGATTCCCGCTTCTACAAGTCGCTTTTCGTTAACCCTGTCTGTACGCCATGTCGTATAATCATTTGCCTGTACCCAATTCACTCCTACTACAGGATAATTGTTGTATGCAGGGTGTCTTAAATAATATTTTACATAAGGTTCATTGTATGCCATTTTACTACGCCATACCAAAGTATCCGGTAATGCATTTGTATATACTTCCGGCTGATCAACAAAAACTCGTTGTAGCCAGTTCAAATATTCACGATAGTCAACATTTCTTACTTCTGTTTGATCCATATAGAAAGAGGAAACTGTCACTCTTCTGGGTGATTTATCCCACTTGTACAGCAAATCCTCTTGAGTTCGGCCCATAGTGAATGTTCCGCCTTCAACATAAACCAATCCTGGTCCTGCTTCTTGCTCGTAATCTGTGTTTACTTCAAAACCTCCGTTATTAGGGTCGTTATATGACCAGCCAGTAGTTGGGGAAGTACTTCCTAAATTTTCTCCACCCCCCTGTGACCCGCAACTCGTTATAAAAAGGGCAAAAACAAAGATAACAGAGTAGATCTTAAGGTTTAATTTCATAATAGACAAATTTTATTTTTTAATTCCAAATATAATAATTTTTTGCTGTAAGCGAAATTCACTCAACAAAAATAACTACTTTTTAGACGAATTATTGTTTTATCGTTTTTTATTCTTTCCCTTATACTGAAAATTTACTGTAAAGGTTACTTCATGAGCTCCTGAATATATATTTTTTTGCATATTGCCGAAAAGATTCCCGTCATAACTGTAATGTATGCTGTAGTTTGAAAAATTAAACCCGGTATATAAAATTATATTGAAAAATTGAAATTGATGGTTATGTCGTGAAAATACTCCGAATTTATAGCTGTTGTTGTCAATAATGCCCCCATATTGAAACGTTGCATTATTCCTCTGCGCTTCAATGAATAGTACAGGTGTAAGTACAGGCACATTGCTTGCCTCTTTTTTCCACATCATCGGGATATCAATGTCAAAATATAAATTGTATTTACGGGGAATGCTTGCTTGATTTGAGTTTAACATTGAAGTGGGCTTGTTAAGGTGATGTACTGCAAATCCTAAGCTGAACTCCTTGAAGCTCCTGAGCATATAATTTTTATAAACCATCAAGAGGCCTGTGTTAAATTCCAAATATTGATCTGTATGAGATTTGAAATTTTCAATTTGGTTTCTTCTGTTTAATTCCCAACTAATGGGGTCAAACATATTTGGAAAAATAAGATCGTCTGTGTTATAAGTAAGGTAGCCTAACTTGCTCTCAAGTCCTGCATACAGAAAAATATTATTTTGTAACTGAAAATGATAAGCGTACATGATGCTTCCGAAAATTCTGTTGAATGTACCAGATCCTTGCCTGTCATTAACGATTTGAGCACCGATACCTCCGTGAAACGGCTGAATTTTTTGATTGTAGGAAGCCTGAGAAATTAAATAGTTTCCAAGATTTTTTGGTGAATAATTTTTGTGATTAAGCAGAAAATTTGAATTTTGGTCACTTCCTGCAAAAGCCGGATTAAAGAATAATTTTGATTGATTTATCTGGGAGAATTGGACATCCTGCGCAAGAGAAGAAATGGTGCTTGTTAAAAGAATCAAAAGAGTTAGATGTCTCATTTAGCCTGGATGATGCATTAAAAACAGAAATATATAAATTTTGTTAAAAATATAATAATAGTTTTGGCGTTTATATATTCTTTGAACGTAATCTATTGTTGATTATTTTTATTTCTTCAAAAATGGAACATGAATGTTAAGGTATTGGATTCTCTTTGTGTTGTTTAGTTTATTCTGCAATGGTTTGTTTTCACAATCTGATGCTGTAAAAAGGAAGATTGAATGGAAAGAACCACGAACCTTTCAAACATACAAGCAGGACAAGGAGATGAGTTCCGGACAGTACCTTTTTTTCAGAGAAGCACAGTATCCTAATCAAAAAAGCTTTTTACCTTATTTCTCTGAGCTTATTCCCCTGCAAAATGCGGCCGAAGTTAATGTAACCTTAAATGATTTGAAGTTTACACCATTGTCTCATTCTGGGGTTCTTAATGACGAAGCAAAAAAATCTATACAAGAAGTAATCGAGGTTTCATCTGACGTTTACCTTTCCGGAGGGCAGCCAAAATTATCTATTGAATTTGTTCCTGTTAGAAAGAATCCCAATAGAGGACGTTTTGAAAAGCTTGAAGCGTTTACCATACAATATAACACAATTGGTTCTAAATCTGTTAAGGCTAAATCCGAAAAACACATTTCTGAAGAATCGGTGCTGGCTACAGGAAACTGGAGAAAAATCCGGGTGCAGGAAAGTGGCATCTATAAAATTACTTATTCGCAGTTAGAAAAGATGGGTTTCGAAAATCTTTCCAATATCAATATTTATGGCAACTCAGAAGGTGTTCTCCCTATCAACAATAAATTTTTTGAGGATAAAGACCCAAAAAAAAATGCAATACAATACGAATTAGGTGGCGATAATGAGTTCAATGAAGGTGATTATATCCTTTTTTATGCTAAAAGTCCACATCAGTGGGAATATGATGAAAAAACAGATTTTTTCTACAGAAACAGCCACCCTTATACTGATCATAATTATTATTTTATCACCGACAGCAAAGGAACTACAAAAAATATTAATATAGGGGAACAACCTTCCGGTAATCCCGCTCAGGTAATAAACGATTTTGTTGATTTTAAACACCATGAAAAAAACGAGAAAAACCTGCTTACTTCTGGTAGACTATGGGTAGGAGAGCGATTTGATCTGCAGAATCGAAGATCTTTTTCTTTTGCCTTCCCGAATATGATTGATGGTTCAGGTATAAAATTCAGAACAGATTTCATTGGGCGTTCTCCATTGGTAAGCAACTTATCAGTATCCTATGAAGGCCAACTTGTCGAAAGAAGGGAAATATCGCCTGTCAGTTTTAATTTCACAGGTGATTACGCGAAAAAAATAACTATTCAGGACACTATCCCGGCAGATAAGAACCCCTTGGAGCTATCTTTTGAGTATAAGAAGAGCAGTTCGTCATCGATGGGTTGGCTCGATTATATCACCGTGAATGCAAAACGTGAACTAAAAATGGAAGGTGAACGAATGCATTTTCGAATATCTAAAAGCGCAAACCCTGAACAGGTTGAAGTGCAGCTTGAAGAAGCAGAAAACGTAAAGGCCTTATGGGAAGTTACTGACCCGAATAACGTAGAAGCGATTGAATATAAATTGACAGACGACAATGTAATAACTTTTAATACAGTTAAGGATACAATATGGAGAGAATTCATTGCTGTAACGGATGATGGTTATTATGAGTCAAAAGAATCAGGCTCTGTTGAAAACCAAAACTTACATGGTTTCTCGAAAGCTGATATGATCATTGTTACAAAAGATAAATATCTGAGTCATTCAAAAGAGATTGCCGGACTGCATGAAAAGCATGATAATATGAAAGTCACTGTTGTTACAGACAGACAAATATATAACGAATTTTCTTCCGGTTGTCCTGATCCCTCAGCTATAAGAAATTTTGTGAAAATGGTATATCAACGCTCCACAGGCAGTGATTCTTTGAAGTACTTATTGTTATTTGGAGACGGAACTTACGATAACAGGGAGTGTCACACGACGGACAATTTGATAACCTATCAGTCTAAGGTTTCATTGAATTATTCCAATAGTTTTGTTTCTGATGATTTTTTCGGGTTGCTGGATCAGCATGATAATACAGGTGGCAGACTTGATGGGCTTATAGATATAGGAGTAGGCAGGATACCTGTGGAGGATGCTCAGCAAGCTCAGGATGTCGTAAGGAAAATTCGTTATTATATGGAATCCATGGACAAAGGATTCTGGACAAATAAATTATGTTTTGTTGCGGATGATGAGGATAATAATTTACACATGAGAGATGCCGACAAGCTTGCAAAATTTGTGGATGAAAATTATCCTTCTTTTGATATTGATAAAATATATTTGGATAATTACCCGCAGCAAACTACATCTACAGGAGAACTATATCCCGCAGTAAATAAGGAAATAAGGGAGAAAATAAATAACGGTGTTTTAATTTTCAACTATACGGGTCATGGAGGAGAGCATCAATTAGCGCATGAAAAAATTTTCATTGAAGAAGACATAAATTCACTGGTGAATTTTCCCAGAATGCCTGTTTTTATGACTTCAACCTGTGAATTTACAAGATGGGATGCTGTAAATTATACTTCTGCCGGGGAAAAAGCTTTTCTGAATCCGCAGGGAGGTGCCGTTGCTTTATTTTCTACCACACGCTTGGTGTATGCCAGCTTAAATTATGAATTAAACAGAGCTTTTTATGACTTTGTTTTCCAAAAAGATGAACGGGGGAAGCCATACAGATTGGGAGACATTGTTCGTTATACTAAGAATAATGCCGGCGACGATGATAATAAAAGGAATTTTTCTTTAATAGGAGATCCTGCATTATCGCTTCCGTTGGGAGAAAATAAAATTATTACGGACTCCTTGTTAACAAATAATACACTTTCCGATACCCTCCAGGGACTTGATAAAGTAAGTATAAGAGGGCATGTAGAGAATTATTCCGGGACTATTGCGGATAATTACACCGGAAAAGCTTTTATTAAGGTAAAAGGAAAAAGCGAAGATATTACAACGAAGTCGAATGACGGGGGAAGTCCATTTCATTATGAGGAACGTAAAAGTACTTTGTTTAAGGGAGCTGTTTCTGTAAGAAACGGACATTTTGAAAGTAACTTTTTGGTTCCGTTGGACTTAGTTTCTGAATATGGAGATGGGAGAATAAACTATTTTGCTAGTAATGATGCTATAGCACAAGGTGCTGACACCTCTTTCATTGTTGGAGGAACCTCCGATAATGTTATAGATGATGAGCAGGGGCCAGAAATTGAGATGTATATGAATGACAAAGATTTTGTTTCGGGAGGCGTTACTAACGAGCATCCGGTTCTTTATGCTAAATTAAAAGATAGCAGCGGAATTAATATTACCGGGAGTGGTATAGGGCATGACCTTACGGCTATTATTGACGGAGATGCCTCGAATAAAATTGAATTAAATGATTATTATCAGGCGAATGAGGATTCCTATAAAAAGGGCAGGGTGGAATATCAGCTTAGTTCACTTGAAAAAGGAAGACACACATTAAAACTTGAAGCATGGGATGTAAACAATAATCGTTCCACCTCATCAATTGAATTCAGGGTTGCAGAGTCTGATGACCTTAAACTGGATCATGTATTGAATTATCCGAATCCTTTTACTGAGTCTACGCAGTTCTATTTTGAACACAACCGGCCTAATGAACAATTAGATGTTTTAATTCAGATCTTTACAGTTACCGGGAAGTTAGTAAAATCAATACATAAACAAGTAATGCCTTCGGGTTTTCGTGTCGGGCCTATTCGATGGGACGGTTATGATGATTTTGAAGATAATATTGGCAAAGGAGTATACATTTATAAGCTAAAAGTTCGTTCTGAAGATGGGGAAACAGCAGAAAAAATTGAAAAACTGGTGATTTTGAAGTAAATAAAAGAATTTTAATTTGACCTTAAAAAAATTATATATTTGCCAACTTTTAAAAAAGATTTTATGAAGCGAGTTTTATTGATACTTATTTCCTTATTGACAGGGGTTTGTAGTTATGGACAGGACGATGAGACAACGACTACTGGGGCGGAACTTACAAACAATGTGGAAAAATATTCAGCAAAATTTTTAACCATAGCCCCGGATTCCAGAGCCGGAGCTATGGGAGATGCAGGAGTAGCAACCAGCCCTGATGGTAATTCGCTACATTGGAATCCATCAAAATTTGCTTTTATTGAGAATGACATGAGTATATCTGTTTCTTATACTCCATGGCTGAGAAATCTGGTAAGTGATATTGATTTGGGTTATTTAAGCGGCCATTACCGGTTAGATGAAGAACAAGTAATCAGTGCTTCCTTATTTTATTTTTCTTTGGGAGAAATTATATTCAAAGATAGAGATGGCTATTTTGCTGGTCAGCATAGTCCCAATGAATTTTCTTTAGATGCAGCTTATGCCCGAAAATTCGGCGAACATTTTTCAGGAGGGATTGCTTTTAGGTATATTCGTTCTGACCTTACAGGTGGTATTAATTCTTCGGCGCTGAACGGCAAAACTTCCGCCGGCAATGCTGTTGCAGCAGATGTGTCAATGTTTTACCAAAATAAAGGACTGGAAATCAATGATAACGAGTTTGACCTCCGTTTTGGAATGAATATTCAAAATGTAGGCTCTAAAATTTCTTATAGGAGTAATCGGAAAAACTTCATACCAACAAATTTAAAATTAGGTGGTTCCATTGATTTTAAACTGGATGAATACAATTCCTTAATGTTCACGATGGATTTAAATAAATTATTGGTTCCAACCCCAAATCCAAACGATACAACTGACAATGAGGTCTCTGTGCCTCAGGCAATGGTGCAGTCTTTTTATGATGCACCAGGCGGTTTGGAAGAGGAGTTAAATGAAATCAGATATTCTACAGGAATAGAATATTGGTATCAGGATGCCTTTGCTATTCGCGGCGGGTATTTTCATGAGCATCAAACCAAAGGCAACAGGAAGTATTTTACGGTAGGTTTGGGTTTGAAACTTAATGTATTTAGGGCTGATTTTTCATACTTAATACCACGTTATCAGAACAATCCCCTGGCCAACACAATGCGCTTCACAATTGCCCTTGATTTTGAAGCTTTAAGGGAGAAACAAAAATCTGATTAACTTTATATTTTATGTCTTTTACAGCGGATTTTAGGATAGGCCATGGTTACGATGTCCATCGTCTGGATGAAAAGCGGGAGCTTTTTCTTGGCGGTGTAAAAATACCTGCTTCAAAAGGTTGTGTTGCCCATTCAGATGGCGATGTGCTGATTCATGCAATTTGCGATGCTTTACTTGGCGCTGCTAACCTTGGAGATATAGGGAAACACTTTCCTGATGATGATCCACAGTATAAAAATATTTCAAGTACCATTCTTCTTAATAAAGTATTAGAAATTTTAAATGACAACAAATTTGCTATCAATAACATCGATTCCACAATATGCTTGCAAAAGCCCAAAATTTCTCCCTTCATTGAAAGCATTCAGTCTAATCTGGCTAATATTCTGAAAATAGAAACAGTCTCCGTTAAGGCCACAACTACAGAAAATCTTGGTTTTATAGGAAAAGAAGAAGGTATAGCAGCATACGCAGTAGCTTTGATTCGTAAAGTCGAATAATTAGTATTATTATCCTAATTTCTAATTTTCTTATATTTTTGTAATAAAATAAAAATGGTGTACTATGAAAAAAGTAATGGTACTTGGCGCATCTCCGAATAAAAGGAGGTTTTCGTATGCATGTGTCAAAAGTTTATTGCGGCATGGTTATGACGTAGTTCCGATAGGTAAAAAGAGTGGGGAGATAGATGAAGTAAATATTCTGACAGATAAACCACAGATAAGTAATCTCGATACGGTTACCCTGTATCTTAATTCAGAAAATCAAAAGGAATACTATGATTATATTCTTGGATTAAAACCCAATCGAATAATTTTTAATCCGGGTGCGGAAAATCCTGAATTAAAGAAAATGGCAGAAGATAAGGACATTGATGCGGTTGAACAGTGTACTTTGGTTATGCTTAATTCAGGAAGTTTTTAAACACATGGAGTATAATAATATTTCTACCATAGATTCGCTGGAGCAAGCGCTCCATGATAATCCGTTTTCGTTGGTTTACTTTTCACATCAACAATGTAATGTGTGTAAAGTTTTAAAGCCCAAAGTCCGTGATCTGATTGTAAACAATTTTCCTGAAATTGCGTTATTCTACGTGGATACAGTTAAATACCCGGATATTTCCGGGCAGTTTTCTGTGTTTGCAGTACCAACAATACTGGTTTTCCTTGAAGAAAAGGAATATATAAGAGAAAGCCGGCATATTAGCTTGTCTGCTTTTTCAGAACGAATTGAAAAATTGTATGAAATCTATTTTGAATAACGTTAAGTTAAAGCTATGGCATTAATTAAAAAAGTAAGGGGATTTACACCGGAATACGGGAAAAATTGTTTTTTTGCTGATAATGCCACAATAATAGGCGATGTTACTATGGGCGACGATTGCAGCCTTTGGTTTAATACAGTATTGCGTGGAGACGTTAACAGCATAAAAATCGGCAATAAGGTGAACATTCAGGATGGTACGGTTCTTCATACGCTTTATAAAAAATCAATCATAGAAATCGGTGATAATGTTTCTGTTGGGCATAATGTAACATTACACGGTGCTAAAATTGAAAACAATGTCCTGATAGGAATGGGAGCTACCGTACTTGACCATTCGGTTATAGGCGAAAATTCCATTATCGCTGCAGGAGCTCTTGTACTTGAAGGAACAAAAATAGAACCCGGAAGCATCTATGCAGGAGTTCCGGCTAAGCGTATAAAATCCGTTGACCCCGAACAAACAAAAGAAAAGATCAATCAAATTGCAGACAATTATCTAATGTATGCTGGTTGGTATAAAGAAGAAGAGTAAATTTGTTTGATTATTGCATGTGTATTCTGCTGAGCGGAAATTGTAATTCCGTTCATGCTTAGTTCAATGTAAGTTTCTACGCTGCGATTTAAATCATATAGTGATTCCAGCTTATTGCAGACTTATGTTACTTTTCAATCTTTCTCTATTAAAACGGCTGTCAGGTTTGCGCTGCCGCCTGCTTTATGCTGGCTGCCCCCGCTGAGCGGAATTTGCAATTCCGCTCATACTTGCTTCAGTGTAAGTTGCGCCTCTGCGATGTAAATCATTTAATGATTCCAGCTTATTGCGAGACTGCTACTTACTTTTTCCTCTTTCTCTGTTCAAACGCTGACGAGCCTTAAGTGCGCAGTCAGCTGACTGCCGCTAATTACTCTCTTGTAAATCAATAATCTTTTAAATATTTACCTCTAATTCTGAATTTGCCCACTTAATTAATTCACTCAACTATTTATCAAGGTAATTCTATATTCTGATCCTCAGGTAAACCGTATTCCTCTTCAAGCTTAATGCCTATATCTTCCAGTTCTTTGAGTACCGGCTCATATATTTCCGGGATTACAGGTCTATACACCCCTTCTAGTTGTATTTCTCCTTCAAGAATCAATCTGACTGCAATAGCGGCTGGCAAGGCTACTGTTCTGGCTACAGATGTGTCTGTATCAGGACTTCCATACACGAGCATGCTAGAGCGAATTACTTCTTTTTCCTTTTCTTTATTTGGAAATTTGGACAGGAATGTATGTTGCATAACAACCATATCACGTTCTTTTTTGCCTAATTGCATCTTTTGCAACATCAAATCAGAAGTCACTTCAAAAGGAGAGTCTTTTTCCCTGTTGATGGGTTTGTTGTCGAATAGCCCCAGCCACTCCAATGATTTTATTGCGTGAGCATCTTCCGGAATATTCAGATAATTGGCTGTTTTCTTTTTAATGTCCGATGAATTGGAGGCTCCTATTTGTTCAGCAATAAGGCCGGCATAAGTTTTGCCTTTCAAATTGATGGGGTCTTCTGAAATTAAATTCAGTTCTTTTAATGCATCAATGCTTTCACACCAGCCGGGATGCCTGAAAGTTCCCCGGTAAATTGTCTTTGCTTCAGGAATATCATAAATATCGATATAATTAATTGAATCGCGATTCGCATAAACTTCCAATTGGCCGATTTCTGGAAATTTCTGGTGAAAGGTCTTTTTAAACAGATCTTTTGAAGGAATGTTCACTTCTTTGCTATCCCTGAGGTATCTTGCCGAATTATTTCCCGCTTTCACTACTCCTTTCGGACTCCAGGAAAATTTATATTTAAAAGGATTGTCAGCTGATTCCGGGGCTACTAAGGCACCTGTAATAGAATAAAACTCATCTATTTCTCCCCCCTTATCATGCACCTCATCAATGATCTTTTTTGCTGACATGTGATCAATTCCCGGATCTACACCTATTTCGTTCAATAAAACTATGCCGGCATCTTTTGCAAGTGCATCCAGGGCAAGCATTTCAGGTTGAACATAAGACGTGGTAACCATATTCTTCTTATGCTCAATACATTTTTTCGCAACCATTGCATGGTACGCATAAGGTAGGAAACTAACAGTCAGGTCGTGATCTTTTACCAGCTTACTCAGGGTGTCTTCATCATCAACATTCCATTGTACCGATTCTGCATTTGACCTGCTATTTATTATTTCATCTGCCTTTGACCTGGTTCGCGAAGCAATGGTAACGTGAATTTGTCTTTCAAGAAGGTAATCTACCATAGGTTTCACAACCATTCCGGCGCCGAGAATTAAGACTTTTTTCATAAGGTTGGTATTTTTGATTTTATCCGATTAATTTAATGAATTTTCAGGAAAGAAAAAAATAAGTTTAAGCAGGATGTCACGCCTTTGTTGAAGGATTGTTAACAACAATACAGGTTCGTTTCGGCAAATATTTTTTTAGACTATTATTAAAGTTATAAATTTGTTAGAAAATTTAAACCTAAGTTAAGTGGTTTGAACAAAGTGGAAAAGCGCTTAACTTATCCGGCAGCTGCCGGACCGACTTAGAAATTTCCGGTTTTCATCGAATAGGTGAGGTGAAAACTTCACAATTTCTTTGTCGTGAGCGAAAATCGCTCAATTTGGGTTAAACTGAAAAAATCAGAACCGTGGCAAAAAAGAATAAAGCTGTTGAAACCCCTTTAATGACCCAGTATTTTAAGATAAAAAATCAGCATCCGGATGCGATTTTGCTCTTTCGGGTAGGTGATTTTTATGAAACTTTTGGTGAAGATGCAGTAAAAGCTTCGGAAATACTGGGAATAACCCTTACCAAAAGAGCCAATGGTTCTGCTTCCTATGTTGACCTGGCCGGGATACCATATCATGCTATTGATACATATCTCCCAAAACTTGTAAGAGCTGGTCAACGAGTGGCTATTTGCGAACAGCTTGAAGACCCCAAAAAGGCAAAAAAGATAGTAAAGCGCGGTGTAACCGAAATGGTTACACCGGGTGTATCCTTCAACGATAACGTATTGGAGAATAAGGAGAATAATTTCCTTGCCTCGGTCCATTTTGAGAAGAAAATTGCTGGGGTTGCCTTTTTGGATGTTTCTACCGGAGAGTTCTTAACTGCGGAAGGCTCTTTCGATTATGTTGATAAGCTCCTGAATAGCTTTCATCCCAAAGAAGTTCTTTTTGAACGCGGGAATGAGAAGCGTTTTGAGGAAATTTTCGGCAACAAATTTTACACTTACAAACTGGATGATTGGGTATATACGGAGCAGAACGCCCATGACCGGTTGCTCAGCCATTTTAATACTTCAACATTAAAGGGTTTTGGAGTTCACAACCTGCGTTACGGAATTATTGCAGCAGGCTCCATCCTGGAATACATGCATATTACTCAACATGAGAATATACAGCACATTTCCTCCATTTCAAGAATTGAAGAGGAACATTATGTCTGGCTGGATAAATTTACCGTTCGTAATCTGGAGCTATTTTATTCGATGAACGAAGGCGCCAAGACCCTGATAGACGTTATTGACCGGACCATTTCACCAATGGGTGGCAGATTGCTGAAAAGATGGGTGGCATTGCCCCTGAAGGAAAGTCAGTCTATTGAAGAACGGCAGGATATTGTGGAGTTTATTCTTTCCAATGATTCGTTTCATGAAATGCTGGAGTCCCAACTTCAAAAAATAGGAGATATTGAACGAATTGTTTCCAAGGTGGCAGTGGGAAGAATTGCCCCCAGGGAGATCATGCAATTGAAAAATGCGCTCTATGCTATAGAATCGGTTAAACAAGCCTGCAGCAATTCTGAAAATGATGCACTGCAAAAAATCGGGGAGCAACTGAACGTGTGCAAAACCATTCGCAGCCGTATCGAACAGGAAATAAATCCTGAAGCACCAAATAATATTTCAAAAGGAAATGTAATCAATGCTGGTGTTTCAAAGGAACTTGATGAACTTCGAGAAATCGCTTATTCTGGCAAAGATTACCTGAAACAATTACAAAAAAGAGAAATTGACCGGACGGGAATTCCGTCACTGAAAATTAATTATAACAACGTATTCGGTTATTATATTGAGGTGCGAAATACACATAAAGATAAAGTCCCCGCAGACTGGACAAGAAAGCAGACATTGGTGAATGCTGAAAGATACATTACAGAGGAACTGAAAGAATATGAAGAAAAAATATTGGGTTCCGAGGAAAAATCACTTGAACTGGAAACTCAGTTGTTTAACAAGCTGGTGGTTAGTCTCACAGATTATATCTCGGCAATTCAATTAAATGCTTCGCTTATTGCCCGGTTAGATTGTTTATTGTCTTTTGCCCGTACTGCGACAGAAAATAATTTTGCCCGCCCCAAAGTAAATGATTCACAGGTGATTGATATTAAACAGGGTCGGCATGCTGTGATTGAAACCCAGTTGCCCCTTGATGAAGAATACGTTGCTAATGATGTGTTCCTTGATAACGAAGATCAGCAGATTATGATAATTACCGGCCCGAATATGGCAGGTAAATCTGCATTGCTGAGACAAACTGCCTTAATTGTTTTGCTTGCCCAAATCGGAAGTTATGTGCCTGCTAATGCAGCTGACATTGGACTTGTGGATAAAATTTTCACTCGAGTAGGGGCCTCCGACAATATTTCCGCCGGGGAATCAACTTTTATGGTTGAGATGCATGAAGCAGCAAGTATTCTGAATAATCTGTCGTCGCGTAGTCTTGTATTGCTCGATGAAATCGGCCGCGGAACCAGTACTTATGACGGAATTTCGATAGCATGGGCTATGGTGGAATACATTCATGAATACGCCCGTTCCCGTGCTAAAACACTATTTGCTACGCATTATCACGAATTAAATGAAATGGAGAACTCCTTTAGCCGGATACGAAACTTTAATATTTCGGTAAAGGAACTTGATGATAAGGTCATTTTCATCCGCAAGCTGAAGCGGGGAGGCAGTGAGCACAGTTTCGGTATTCATGTTGCACGTATGGCCGGAATGCCGAAAAGTGTCGTAGCCCGGGCCAATGAAATTTTGAAAGACCTTGAGAATTCCGATCAAAAAGGAACGGTTTCCAAACCCGTGGGCGAACTTGCAGATCACAGAGAAGGTATGCAAACTACGATTTTCCAACTTGAAGATCCTGTTTTAAAGCAAATCCGTGATGAAATAAAAAATATTGACATCAACAATTTAACTCCGGTTGAAGCGCTTAACAAACTTAATGAAATCAAACGGCATATTGGGGTGAAGTGATTTTTCTTATCTGAATTAATTGCAGCTATCGGTTTTATTATAAATGATTCACAAAAAGAATCTTTAATGATTTATTAATTTTTATAATTAAATCAGCGTAAATCCGTATAATCCGTGTCATATGCGTTCCGATTTTTGTCTACAAGTTGTAGATTAGATTTTATCTGAGCGATTCCTTATCTCTTCATATTCAAACATTAACTTGTTTTATTTGTTTCTATTATTAAAATAACTAATATGAAAAGTTTTTTTATAATTGTTGCGGCCATATTAATGGTTCAGTATAGTTATTCGCAAGAAAAGGGAGATAGTATGAAATACAAAGAATTGACTGAAAAAGAGAAACAGGTAATTATCAATAAAGGAACAGAAAGAGCGTTTACGGGTAAATATTATAAACATGATGAAAAAGGTGTATACACATGCAAGCGTTGCGGGGCCCATCTATACAGGTCCGATGATAAATTTGATGCGAATTGCGGCTGGCCAAGCTACGACGATGAAATTGAGGGGGCAGTGAAAAAGGTACCTGATGCAGATGAAAGACGTACTGAAATAATTTGCAACAATTGCGATGCTCACCTGGGACATGTATTTACCGGTGAAGAATATACAGAGAAAAACGTAAGGCATTGTGTAAATTCCATTTCACTGGAGTTTATTTCGGCAGAAAAGTTGAATGAAAAGAAGTAGCCGTAGCAGCTTGCAGTGGCAGCAGTCAGCGGAAAACAGCCGACAGAAAGCAGTCAGCAGCGAAGAGAAAACCTGTCAGCGTCTTTAAGACCTGTTATTGTTTGATTAGAGCAAATAAAAGAGGGAGCAACAGCAAGCACTCTGCAGTAAGCACTGAAAATATGCAACATATAAAGGTTAGAAAAATACTTTTCGTAATACGTATTAGAATAACCTAAAGTTTTTTAACAATTTTTTTGTTATTTATTTTTTAAAGTATTTGTAACACGCTGATTTTCTGTTGTTGATGATTGCGTATGTGCCTGTTTTCCGCTTTATTCATACAAAACGCTGACAGCTGGGGTGTAAAAAATCCTACAATTTAATCTGATTATTTTCCCCCAACTTACTAAAAGCTTCTTGTCTTTTTTTAAGTAATGTCTTCCCTATATTT
>Ga0207714_1000346_pt1 | contig 32007 bp, 24 predicted proteins | sample PonA232FremontCA_2_FD_187270 | JGI IMG/M metagenome (GOLD analysis project Ga0207714, IMG submission 187270) | Marine sediment microbial community from Fremont, CA, USA - Pond A23 Sediment 2 (SPAdes) | ecosystem: Environmental > Aquatic > Marine > Unclassified | place: USA: Fremont, California...
AAAAGCCGATACAGCGGCTCGACGCGATGAGCGGCGGGGAGAAGTCGCTGACGGCACTCGCGTTTATCTTCGCCATCCAGCAGCACAACCCCGCGCCGTTCTACGCTCTCGACGAGGTGGACGCCTTTCTGGACGCCGCAAACGCCGACTTGGTGGGTGAGCTGGTCGACGAGCTCTCCGAGGAGGCGCAGTTTGTCGTTGTTTCGCACCGGTCGGCGATGCTCGACCGGGCCGAGCGCGCCATCGGCGTCATGATGCAAGACGACAACGTCTCTGCCGTGACCGGGATCGACCTCTCCGGTGACGCGGAGGTGGCCGCCGATGACTGACCCCCCCTGCCGGCTGAATCGGAGCCCTCCGGCACAGCCACAGCCCGGCCACCGTTACTCAAGCGAGCCACACCCCGGTCGACACCACCCTCCTTTCGGTTACTGTCACTCGGGACGGTCCCGTCCCGGTCGACACCGGCAAGCCGTTCCGGCCTCGGAGGTGACCGTCCGTGAGTGACGAAGACATCCCGCTGGACATCACCGGCCACGAGGAGCGAACACCACCGTCTGAGTCGTCCGACATCGGTCTGTTCGGCGACTCGGACCCCGAGAGCGACGAGGAGCGAGACCAACAGCCGGGGCCGGGGACCGACGGCGAGCAGACGGCCGACGGCGAGCAGACGGCCGTGACAGGCGATGCAGACACGGAGGTCGAGCCCGTCGAGGTGCTCGTCCAGCTCGCCGAGGACGGTGAGATCGACCCGTGGGACATCGACATCGTGGCGGTGACCGACAAGTTTCTCTCCCGCTTAGACGAGGCCGACATCCGGGCCGGGGGTCGGGCACTGTTCTACGCGAGTGTACTGCTCCGGATGAAAGGTGACACGATGCTGACCGACGACGAACCGGAGCCCGAGCCCGAGCCCTGGGAGCGGGCACTCTCGGGTGGTGAGCCGGTCGCGGACAGCCCCGGTGACCCGTTTGCGGCGCTCGAACACGAGATAGACCGGCGACTGGAGCGAAAACGGGCCCGTGGGATGCCACAGACCCTGGACGAACTCGTCCGGGACCTGCGGGAGGCAGAGCGGGGGACCTGGTGGAAGAAGTCCCGCGAGTACGACACCAGTGACACCGACCGGGGCAGACAGGGGCCACAGGAGCTCGACTACCACGCGACCGACGAGTTCCGGATGGACGACGAACCGACCGCGGCCGACGTGACCGAGCGAACCCACGGTGAGGACATGGAGCTGCTCGTCGAGGACGTTGCCGCTGCGCTACGGGAGCAGTACGAACAGGGCCGGGCGGAGGTGCTGTTCCGGGAGGTCGAGACGGTCGCAGGCTCGCGCGTCGAGACGTTTCTCGGCCTGCTGTTTCTGGCCCACCGCGGCGAGGTCCGGCTCCGACAGGACGAGCTGTTCGGTGATCTCTGGGTACAGGACCCCGCTGCCGTCTCGACCTCCGGCGAGGCTGTTGCCGACTGACACACCGGGACCAGCCGTGCGACCCTCGACATCCGCACCTCGTGCACCCCGACATCCGCACCTCGTGCACCCCGACATCCGCACCTACTCGAAGCCGCGCACGCGGGTACGTGATCCTGATGATGGTCCAGACGAACGAGAACAGAAACCGTCTGCGAGTCGGGTGAACGAACCTGGCGGGGAGAGTGTCGTCCTGAGCGTGAACACGTAGCCGACACGACGGCACCGACCAGAAACCGGGTTTGTCTGTTGGATACGATACCCCCTGTCCGAGCTATCGGCGAGCAGCGACCCCGAACCGGGACCGGCGGTCAGGTTCCACGGGAACCGTTCCCACGACCGCAGTTCGCCCGTACCGTCCACGGGTCTGTGACCGACCCCCAGCCCCCTCGTTTCCGGTGGAGACCGCTCACCACGAGACCGTAACGAGCCATTTGAGACACAGTCTACATACGTCCCCCGGGTGATACACTGGTATGGTTCGGCGTTCGACACGGGCACTGCTGTGTCTCCTGGTGGGTCTGTTCGTGGGTCTCGCTTTCGGGCTGACGCTCGCACCGGACCCGACGGGGTACACCCCGCTCGTGCTCGCCGCCGTCATCGCAGTGGTCGTCGGGGGTGTGCTGTACTGGTCGCCGTTTCTCCGTGACGAGGTCGAGACGGGGTGACTCCCTCGCGATAGCAGCCACACGACCCGGTGGTGTTGTTGTCGCGGTCTGCAAGAGTTAAGACGAATCCGCCCCTACCCGGTTTCATGAGCAAGGGGCGGACGGTCAGAGTCGAGGGGGCCCGCAAGCGCGATGCCGGCCGTGGTATCGCCCGACTCCCAGCACGTATCCAGAGTAGTCTGGGCGTGCTCAGCGGCGACCCGATTATCATCGAGGGCGAGCGGCTGACTGTCGCCAAGGTCTGGCCCGGTGACGACGACGGTGACGTCGTTCGCATCGACGGTGACACCCGCGCGAGTATCGGTGCGAACATCGGTGACACCGTCACCGTCCAGAAGGCGAGTGTCAGTGACGCCGTCGAGGTGCGCCTCCAGCCTGCGCGTGAACACAGCAGTGTGTCACCCGCAGAAGGGGTCATCCGGCGGAAACTGGTCGACAGACTCGTCCGAGAGGGTAAAAAGCTCCGTATCGAGGGGTACGGGCCGTATATTGTCACCGGGACGGCTCCGACAGGTTCGGTCCGGATAACCGACACGACGCGTCTCCAGATCGACCCGGAGCAGGCATCGGTCTCCGAGCGGACAGCCGAGCACACCGACGACGGTGTCGAGGAGGCGGGGTCGACCACGGGGACGACCTACGAGGATATCGGCGGGCTGGACGAGGAGCTGGAGCTGGTCCGGGAGATGATAGAGCTCCCGCTGTCGGAGCCGGAGCTTTTCACCCGGCTGGGTATCGAGCCGCCGAAGGGGGTGTTGCTCCACGGGCCGCCCGGCACCGGAAAGACACTCATCGCACGGGCAGTCGCAAACGAGGTGGATGCCCACTTCGACGCCATCCACGGGCCGGAGATCATCTCGAAGTACAAGGGCGAGTCGGCCGAACGGCTCCGGACAGCCTTCGAGCGGGCCGCGGAGAACGCGCCGGCGATAATCTTTCTGGACGAACTCGACTCTATCGCCGGTGAGCGCGACGACGGCGGCGACATGGAGAACCGTGTCGTCGCCCAGTTGCTGACGCTGCTGGACGGGTTGGACTCCGACGAGGAGGTGGTCGTCATCGGTGCGACAAACCGTGTCGACAGTATCGACCCGGCGATCCGGCGGGGTGGTCGGTTCGACCGGGAGATCGAGATCGGGGTTCCCTCGGAGGCAGGGCGCCGCGAGATTCTCGACGTCCACACCCGCGATATGCCACTCGACGACGACGTGGACCTGGACACCCTGGCCGAGCGACTGCACGGGTTCGTCGGGGCCGATATCTCGTCGCTGGCACGGGAGGCCGGGATGGCCGCGCTCCGGCGCCGTGAGCATCCTGCGGAGGCAGACGGTGACGACACCGAGACGGTGGCAGTCGCCCACGAGGACTTTCAGAGAGCGTTGACGGGTATCGAGCCCTCGGGTGCCCGCGAGTACGTCGCCGAGTCACCGGACACCGGGTTCGACGATGTCGGTGGGCTGTCCGAGACCAAACGCCGCCTCCGGGAGGCGGTCGAGTGGCCACTCGCCTACGAGCCGCTGTTCGAAGCGGCGGCGACCGACCCCCCGTCTGGTGTGTTGCTCCACGGCCCACCGGGCACCGGAAAGACACTGCTCGCGGAGGCGGTGGCCGGCGAGAGCGGTGTCAACTTCGTCCGGGTCGCCGGGCCCGAGGTGCTCGACCGGTACGTCGGCGAGAGCGAACAGGCCATCCGTGACCTCTTCGAGCGGGCACGGCAGACCGCCCCGGCGATCGTGTTCATGGACGAGGTCGACGCAATCGCCAGCAGGCGGGGTGACGGTAACGAGGTGACAGAGCGTGTGGTCTCTCAGTTGCTGACAGAGCTGGACCGGGCGGCCGACCACCCGAACCTGGTCGTGCTGGCCGCCACCAACCGCAAAGAGGGGATCGACCCGGCGTTGCTCCGACCCGGCCGGTTCGAACAGCACATCGAGGTGCCAAACCCCGACGAGGCCGCCCGACGGAAGATTCTGGAGGTACACACCCGCGGGACGCCACTCGCCGACGGGGTCGACCTGACGGCCGTCGCGGCCGACACACCGGGGTACTCGGGGGCAGAACTAGAGGCGCTCGTGCGCGAGGCATCGATGCGGGCGATCCGCGAGGTAGCCGACACCGTCGACCCTGGCGAGGCAAACGAGCGCGCCGACGAGGTGCTCGTCGGCCCCGAGCAGTTTAGCGCCGCCCGGGAGACCCTCGACGGGCAGAGCTGAGCAGCCGGACCCGGCACCCGACCGGCTACTATCGCGAGACGGCGTGGCCCTATCGGCGCGCGACCGATGGGCTGTGTCGGCGCGACCGGCTGCCCCGGAGCCGGCGGTGTCAGAAGGCTTTTGCTCTCTCCAAGGGTATTTCCGAGTAGTATGCACGAGGACTTGAACTGGGCAATCGGCGGGGAGGCCGGTGACGGGATCGACTCGACCGGCAAGATCTTCGCGCAGGCACTGTCCCGTGCCGGTCGTCACGTCTACACGTCGAAGGACTTTGCATCCCGGATTCGGGGTGGGTACACCGCCTACAAAGTACGGACATCTGTCGACCGTGTAGAGAGTGTCGTCGATCGGCTCGACGTCCTGATCGCGTTGACAGAGCGGACAATCGACGAGAACATCGAGGAACTCCACGACGGGAGTGTTATCATCTACGACGGGGAGCGCACGTCGATGCAGGACGTCGAGGTGCCCGGGAACATGACCGGGCTCGACGTCCCGCTGAAGCGACTTGCCGAGGAGGCCGGCGGTGCGATTATGCGCAACGTGGTCGCGCTCGGAGCCGCCTGCGAGGTGGCGGCGTTCCCGATCGAGTTTCTCGACTCCTCGCTGGACAAGCGGTTCGGAGACAAGGGTACCGCCATCGTCGAGAACAATCAGCAGGCGGCCCGTCTCGGCGCGGAGTACGCCGCCGAGCAGTACGACCACGACTACGGCTACGACATCGAGACGACCGACGCGGACTACGTTCTGTTGAACGGTGACGAGGCGATCGGGATGGGCGCCATCGCGGCCGGATGTCGGTTCTACTCGGGCTACCCGATCACGCCGGCGACCGACGTGATGGAGTACCTGACCGGTCGTATCGACGAGTACGGCGGCAAGGTTGTCCAGGCCGAGGACGAACTCGCGGCTATCAACCTCGCCCTGGGGGCGGCACGTGCCGGCGCGCGGGCGATGACCGCAACCTCCGGGCCGGGTATCGACCTGATGACCGAGACGTTCGGACTCGTCGCGACGACGGAGACACCGCTGGTTATCTGTGACGTGATGCGGGCCGGCCCGTCGACGGGGATGCCGACAAAGCAAGAACAGGGCGATCTGAACATGCTGTTGTACGGGGGCCACGGTGAGATTGACCGTCTCATCGTCGCGCCGACGACCGTCGCGGAGTGTTTCTGGAAGACGGTGGAGGCGTTCAACCTCGCCGAGCGGTACCAGATCCCGGTGTTTCTGGTGGCGGATCTCTCGCTCGCGGTGACCGAGCAGACGTTCACCCCCGACACGTTCGACATGGACGAGGTCGAGATCGACCGCGGGAAACTCGTCGACGACGAAATGGACGCCTGGGTCGACGAACAGGACCGGTTTCAGCCCCACGTTCCGACGACCGACGGTATCAGCCCGCGGACGCTTCCTGGCACTGACGGCGGCGCTCACATGACGACCGGGCTGGAACACGACTCGCTCGGCCGACGTACCGAGGACACAGAGGTACGTGTCGACCAGGTCGACAAGCGCCAGCGAAAGGTCGAGACGGCGATGGAGCGCGAGGCGTGGGCGGCCCGCGAGTTCGGTGATCCCGACGCGGACACGCTGTTGGTCTCCTGGGGGTCAAACGAGGGGGCGATCCGCGAGGCGATGGAGCTACTGGCCGGCGACGGGGTCGACATCCGCTTTCTATCGGTGCCGTACCTGTTCCCCCGGCCGGAGCTCTCCGAGGCGGTCGACCGGGCAGAGCTGACAATCGTCGTAGAGTGCAACGCACAGGGGCAGTTCGCCGACCTTCTCGAACGGGACGTGTTCGAGCGGGTCGAGCGCATCAACAAGTACAATGGCGTCCGGTTCAAAGCAGAAGAGCTAGCAACGGCGATAACGGACCTGGTGCGACCACAGGAGGCAACACAATGAGCTCAGACGTTCGATTCATCGATTTCAAGTCAGACAAGCAACCGACCTGGTGTCCCGGCTGTGGTGACTTCGGGACGATGAACGGGATGATGAAGGGACTCGCGGAGACGGGCAACCATCCCGACAACACGTTCATCGTCGCGGGAATCGGCTGCTCGGGAAAGATCGGCACGTACATGCACTCCTACGCGCTCCACGGTGTGCACGGGCGTGCGCTGCCGGTCGGTATCGGTGTGAAACTCGCGAACCCCGACCTCGAGGTGATGGTCGCCGGCGGTGACGGCGACGGCTACTCCATCGGGGCGGGCCACTTCGTGCACGCCGTGCGGCGCAACGTGGATATGTCCTACGTCGTGATGGACAACCGCATCTACGGGCTGACAAAGGGCCAGGCCTCCCCGACCTCCCGCGAGGACTTCGAGACCGCCACCACACCCGAGGGTACGAACCAGACGCCGGTCAACCCACTCGCGCTCGCGCTGTCTGCCGGTGCGACGTTTATCGGCCAGACGTTCTCCTCGGACTCCCGGCGACACACCGAGGTGGTACGAAAGGCGATCGAACACGACGGGTTCGGGTTCGTCAACGTCTACTCGCCCTGCGTGACGTTCAACGACGTCGACACGTACGACTACTTCCGGGGCAGTATCGTCGACTTGGGCGAGACCGACCACGACCCCGCGGACCGCGACGCTGCCATGGACAAGATAATGGAGGGTGATACAGAGTACACCGGCATCATCTACCAGGACCCCGACAGTGTCCCCTACGAGCGATGCGAGGGGATCGAGGGGAGCATGGCCGATATCCCCGACGGCGCACCGGACGGCGCGATGGACCTCGTCCGGGAGTTCTACTGACACCGGCGATGTCGACACCGTCGAGACTGCAGGGTAGGTCGCCGAGGTGACCGCCGTCGACGGAACCCGGATATCGACTGCGGGTCCGTGACTCCGAGCGTCGGTGAGCGGGTCTCCCACCCACAGCGTTACAATCGACCGCCGAGTACCGACTGTATGCCGGACGTTCCCCCTGCGTTTCAGGACCTCTTCGAGCAGGCGACGTTTGCACACGTCGTGACGATGTTCCCGAACGGGATGCCACACGCCTCGCCGGTCTGGGTCGACTACGACGCCGCTGACAACCGCGTGCTGGTGAACACCGAGCGCCACCGTCAGAAGGCCCGCAACGTCGAGCGCAACCCCGCTGTCGCCGTGAGCATGGTCGACCCCGAGGACCCGTACCGGTACCTCTCAGTCTCCGGCGAGGTGGCGGAGGTGACTACCGAGGGCGCCCGCGAACACATCGAGAAACTCGCACAGCGGTACGTCGGTGGCGAGTACCCGAGCGAGATTGTCAGCGAACGGGTGTTGCTCCGGATCCGGCCCGAGCGGGTGTTCACCAGCGGCACGAACGAGTAACCGCCCGACTGTACCCGTTCCCGGCGGGGTCGGGCACTCACTCGGACTCCGGGCTCTCGGTCCCGCTGGGGTGTCGGTCACCCGGTGGGAGCCTGACCCGCAGCCAGCGCAGCGGAACCCCCGCGAGCGTGACCAGTATCCCGGCGACGGCAAGTGTCGACACCGTGACTGTTGTTCCGTCGACGGCGACCGCCGCCGCCACCTCGTCGGGGAGCCCCGAGAGCAAGCGGAGTCTGCCGACCCGCTCACGGGTCACCAGACCGAACAACACGCTCACGAGCGCAGCAGCGAGAACCGGCTCCCAGAGCCCCGGGTGGAGTCGGTCGCCCCGTTCGTAGCGGTCACGCCAGAGCGCGATGCTGGTTCCGAGCGCGACGAGGAGGGTCCCGCTCACGACGCCGAGCGCGAACAGCCCGGTCAGGAGCCCGTCGACCGCCGTCACCCAGCCGGTGTCGGCCGTGTCGAACCAGACCGGTTCCGACAGGTCACCGCGTACTGCGTCGGTGACGCCCGGCCACGGCTCGGCCCCGGTCTGTCCGGCCGCGAGCACCAGTCCGAGCACGACACAGAGGGTGAGGCCGCCGCGCCGCCGGTAGCGCCGAGCCGCCGCCGTGGTGAACCGGCCGTGGTCGCGGTCGGCGAGAAACTGTCCGCGCGGCAGCCGCGCCTCTGTGCGGGCACAACTGCACGCGGTGTACCCGACGGTGGCGGCGAGCGCGACGGCGTAGAGCAGGCGCGGTGTCGCCGCGGGCGTCAACGCCGCGACCCCGGATGCGTCGAGCACCGACGGCAGGACTGTGAGTACGCCCGCGGCCAACAGCGGAGTTCCGAGACCGACCGCCACCCGGGTGCGCCAGGACCGGGCCCACCGGCCCGCAACCAGTTGGAGCGAGCGACTCGCCGGCGTGCCGTTCCGGGTCACGAGCCGGTAGACGCCCCCGCTGCCGGACGACCTGCCGTCGTCGTCACCGAGCGACCTGTCGTCGTCGTCACCGGGTGACCCATCGGCTGTCGGTGTAACCGCCGTCGCAGTGTCGGTCACGAGCGGGTCCCCCCGCCGGTGAGCCTCACCGCGGGCCGACCGCTGTACCCGACCGCTCCGGTCGGGCCCTGTCTCCGGCTCGGGGCGTGGCTCGGGTGCCGTCGGGCCGTCCGTGTCGGTCCCGGTGACCGGCTCCCCGAGCCGCTCGGACTGCCGGCAGAACTCCTCGTGGCCGAGTTCGTCGTAGGCCCGGCGGTGCTCGGCGCTGGTGAGTACGTCACGGGCAGCCAGGAGTCGCCGGAAGCGCCGCTCGGCCTCCTCTTCCGGGCGGTCACTCGCGTCCGGGTGGTGGCGCTTCGCCATTTCTCGGTAAGCCCGCTCTATCTCCCCGCCCGTCGCATCCCCGGACACACCGAGCAGGTCGTAGTAGCTCTCGACGGCGAACGCGCCGCCCCCGGAGTCCGTGCTACCCGTTTTCCTCTCATCACCCTCGCTCTCACGGCCCCTGTCACCCTCACCGGCAGACCGGCTCCGACCCCCGTCTTCTGACACGGCAGTCCTGCCTCGTTTTTGCTCGTTGTTACCGGTCTCGCGGCCGGTGTCTCCCGACTCGTCGGTCCCCATCTGTCGTGTCGGTGTGTTGTTCAGCTTGACAGTAAAGTCTGCGGGTGGGTTTGGCTCCGTCGTGCCTGGAGTCTGCACGAGCATCCGGTCGGGTGGTCGTCGGCTCGGTCAGAGCGGCCGTCCGTCCCGTTCTTTTGCCCCCTCGGAATCGTGGACCACGACGCCGGTCTCGGTGCTCTCCGGGGGGACCGGCTCGTACGTGTCACGGACACCGATTGCCTCTTCGAGCTCCCTGACTGCTCGCGTCTTCAGCCCCGCCGCCAACTCCTCGGCCGCCTCGCGGTCTATCTCCCGTCCGAGCCCCTCACACTCGTGGGCGCGGACCAGCCCCTCGCTGTCGACCGCCTCGCCCATCGGCTGGCTCGTCCCGCCCAGCGCGACACTGAACGGGTAGGTCCGGCAGATGAGTGGCCGGTCACCGTAGACGGTACAGCCACCCCCCGTCCCGTCGTCCCGGTAGAACGTACAGTCCCCGCAGCTGTCGGTCTGGAGCGCCCACTCGAACGTCTCCCCGGTCTGCCCGTCCGGCCCGTCCTCCAGCCCGTACGGGACCGGTCGGGCGACGTCGCGCCAGTCGTATGATTCCCCGGCCTGTAGCTTCCGCACCTCGTCCGGAAACACCGTTGCCGTGTGTGGCTGCCGGGTGTCCGTGTCGGTCGCGCCCTCGTTGTCCCCCACACTCTCACCGGACACGTCCTCGCTCCCACAGCCGGTGTCGGCCGCCCGGCAGCAGGCCCCGCAGTCGGTGCATTCGAACCCGATAGCCTCGATCGCGTCTGCCAGCGCGGGTACGTCGAGTTGCTTGGCACGCTCGAGATCGGCCTCCAGACTGTTCACACCTAATGTTCGGCCTCCCGAGACAAAAGCACCCGTATCGGCTGTCTCGCGTGAATGCCGTGCCAACCGACCGTTGGCTGCTCACATCTCCGACCAGGCAGCCATCGCCGTCGGCGTGTCGGTGAGGTTACGGATCCAGCGGACGGCGATTATCTTCTTGAGTGTCCGTGCGAGGACCCCACTGAACGTTGACACGAACGGGACGATGTACACGTCGTGTGCAACGGCGTCGTCACCGACCGAGACGACTGTTCCCTTCTCGCTGTAGCGCCACTCCTCGAGTGGTTGCCCCCGGACGGCGCGGGCGACGTTCTCGCCGGCTACCGTCGCGGCCTGCCAGGCCGCCTGTGCGGTCGGCGGTGCGTGGTCGTTCTCACCCTGCTCGACGAGCGCGGCGTCACCGAGTGCGAACACCCGCTCGTCGGAGGTCTGGAAGGTCGGGTCGGTTTCGAATCGGACGTTGCGCTCGTGTTTCTCGACCGCGGCGTCGGCTAGTTCCTTGTGGCCGGCGATTCCGCCGGTCCAGACGAGGAGGTCGTGGTCGTAGCTGCCGTCCTCGCCGACGTGGACGGTCCCCTCGTCGACGCTGCCGATGAACTCACCGGTGGTGATGATGACGTCGCGCTCCTCGAGCAACGAGCGCAGGGCCGACTGAACCGACTCATCGTGGCCGGGAAAGATCTCCTCCAACCCCTCGATGAGCCGTATCTCTATCGGGACGTCGTGTTCGTCACGGAACTCGGCGACCTCGCCGGCCACCTGTATTCCCGTCAACCCGGCCCCGCCAACGACGACCGTCGCCGGGTCTTCCGGGGTCGCCTCGTCGGCGACCTGTGCGAGGGCGTCGTGGATGCCGAGGGCGTCGTCGAGACAATTGAGCGTGTGTGCGTGCTCCTCGAGACCGTCGACCTCGAAGAAGGCGGTTCGAGAGCCGAGTCCGACGAGCAGGTAGTCGTAGGCGAGTTCGTCGTCCTCGAGTTCGACAACCCGCCGCTCACAGTCGATCCCCGTCACCCGTGCCTGCAGGAACGTTGTATTGGGGGCTTTGATATCGTCGACCGGAACCGTGACGTGCTCGCGCACGTCGGGGTTCTGGATACACCGGTGTGACTCGTGCAACACGAGGTGGTAGTCGACCTCCGACACCCACGTCAGGTCCGCCTCGTGGCCAAGTGCGTCCTGGAGGCTCCGGATCGCCCCGGCACCGACGTACCCCGAGCCGAGCACCATCACCGTCTCTGTCATACCTGATACACTGGCTGTGGTGGTACAAAGTCTTTGGACTCGCCGGAATCGCGTCAGTCGGATATGTATTAGAAGATACCGCGAACTGACGGGTGAGACCGCCCGGCGCGGGCTCAGTGCTCGGGCTCGTCGACGGGTGCACGCATCCCGTCGATGGTCAACACGAGTGAGTTGTTCGTGTCGTCTTGTCCCTCAACGGTCCCGTCGATGCGGAGTCTGGACAGCGGTGTCGGCCCGACCCTGACAGAGTCTCCCTTCGCGAACCCCGAGATGGAGCCGCGGAGCCGGAGTTTGGCCCGGCACTCCTCGGGATGGTGGACACTCGTGAGGTCGATCTGTTCGACGTTCGCGCTCGGCACCGGCTCGTTGTTGTGGACGAGCGGGACGTCGGCGGCCTGGTCCATCTGCTCCATCTGGAGTGCGTCGTAGGCGGTCGCAGTCGGGCGGTACCCGCCCTTTGGACCGGGGACTCCCTCGACTAGCTGTAACGCTTTGAGGCTCTGCATCTGGTTGCGTATCGTTCCTGGGTTCCTGTCGATCTCCGCAGCGATCTCCTCGCCTTTTACCGCGTTCTCTGCCTCCCGGTAGAGATTGACCAGCTCCTGCAGAACGGCCCGCTGACTCGCAGTCAACTCGATAGACGACATACAGTACCTTTGTCGCTGGCTTGCTTAAACTACCGGGACGGTCGGGTCGGCTCCGCACGACTCAAATACCGGCCGCCCGTACACATTCTCGTGTCACGACAGGCCGCCCGCGTCGATACGCTCGCGTTCCACGAGGAAAATGACGACTACAACGTTATCGTCGAGCGCGACGGGGAGCGGCTGTTCCAGGGTCGGCTCGAACTCAAACAGACCGACGCCGGCCCCCGACCGGCCCGGCTGCGCGTCGCCGAGGGGGCCGACGAGACCCTCCGGAGCCCCGACGAGTTCGTCGATATCGCGCGCCGTGCCGACCGCATCCGCCTCACAGAGCAGACCTCCCGGGACGGCCGGCGCGAGCTCCAGGCGATGCTCGACGGCTACCAACTCGAGGCGACGACGGTCAGGACCTGCGGGTTCTGTGCCTCCGCCGGCCGGTACACGCCGCTCACCGCCGACACGGCTATCGAAACCGAGACCGGTGACATCTGCCCGGACTGTGCGAGCGAGGAGCTCGACCGCCAGCTCGCCTACCAGGGTGATATCTCCGGTGCCGCCCGCGAGCGTCTCGAGGAGCTACTGCTCGACGTGCAGGACCTGGCGCGGATCACCAACCTCCTGCAGGGTCGGCTCGACCCCGACCTGACGAAGTTCGACGAGATAAGCCCTACCGTCGAGGATGTCGACCCCGTTCCGGTCGACTCGCTGTCGCTGCACCCGGGGGTGAGCCAGACCCTCGAGGAGCGCTTCGACACGCTGTTACCGGTCCAGAGTCTCGCCGTCGAGAACGGCCTGCTCGACGGCCAGGACCAGCTCGTGGTGAGCGCCACCGCCACCGGCAAGACACTCGTCGGGGAGATGGCCGGTATCCACCGCGCCCTGTCGGGACAGGGAACGTTCCTGTTTCTGGTGCCGCTGGTCGCACTGGCAAACCAGAAGTACCGCGACTTCCAGGAGGAGTACGGCCACCTCGTCGATGTCACCCTGCGGGTGGGGGCGAGTCGTATAAACGACTCCGGAGAGCAGTTCGACCCCTCGGCCGACGTCATCGTCGGCACATACGAGGGAATCGACCACTCACTGCGCACCGGCAAGGAGCTCGGGTCGGTCGGTACGGTGGTCATCGACGAGGTGCACACCGTCGGTGAGACGGACCGCGGGCACCGCCTCGACGGGCTCATCTCCCGGCTGAAGTACGTCTGTGAACACCAGCACGGCGACGACACCCAGTGGATCTACCTCTCGGCGACGGTGGGTAACCCGGAACCGCTGGCGCGGGCGCTCGGGGCGCGGCTCATCGAGTTCGAGGAGCGACCGGTTCCAATCGAGCGCCACCTCACCTTCGCCGACGAGTACGACAAGGTCGACATCGAGAACCGGCTGGTCCGGCGGGCCTTCGACAGCACGTCGAGCAAAGGCTACCGTGGACAGACGATCATCTTCACGAACTCGCGGCGGCGGTGTCACGAGATCTCTCGCCGGCTGGAGTACGCCTCCGCGCCGTACCACGCCGGGCTGGACAACGGCCGCCGCAAGCGCGTCGAGGCGGAGTTCGCCGACCAGGAGCTCGCGGCCGTGGTCACGACGGCGGCGCTTGCCGCCGGTGTCGACTTTCCGGCCTCACAGGTCGTGTTCGACTCGCTGGCGATGGGTATCGAGTGGCTCAGTGTCCAGGAGTTCGAACAGATGCTCGGCCGTGCCGGTCGCCCGGATTACCACGACAAGGGGACGGTGTACCTGCTGGTCGAGCCCGACGGCGCGTACCACGGCAGCCAGGAGATGACCGAGGACGAGGTGGCGTTCACACTCCTAAAGGGGGAGATGGAGCCGGTCCAGACCCGCTACGACGAGAGCGCGGCCATCGAGGAGACGCTTGCGAACGTCACGGTCGCCGGTGCCCACGCGAAGGCACTCAACGAGGCGATGGTCGGGGAGCTGCCGACAAAGTACGCGCTCGGCAAACTTCTCGAGTACGAGTTCGTCGACGGGCTCGACCCGACACCGCTCGGCCAGGCGGTCACGCGTCACTTTCTCTCGCCCGGTGACGCGTTCGCCCTGCTCGAGGGAACACGAAACGGTGAGAACGGCTACGAGGTGGTGGCACGTATGGAAGCCCGTGACGCACGGGAGTGAGACGCGGCGCTCACCGCCACACCCGGCACCCACGCTCACCCCGTGGCTCCTCGGTGCTCATCTCGACACGCTCGACCACCGCTGTCGGACTCTCCTCGTGACAGAACGCGACGGAGCTGTTCGACGGTCGTTTCCGGCCCTGCAAGGACGGCCTCGACACGCCCGTCGTCGAGATTGTGAACCTAGCCCTCGACACCGTACCCGCGGACGGTGTCTCGGGTCGTCGCCCGAACGTACACGACCTGTACGGTCCCGGAGGTAAACACACACGGGTTCGCTCGGCTATACCCTGCATACGCCGTGGTCACAACGGTGCCGCCGGTCACTAACTCCCCGAGCGGCTGGGTTGCCGCCGGTCACTAACTCCCCGGGCGGCTGGGTTGCCGCCGAAAGCGGTTTGAGCCGGCCGGTACAACCCGTTCTATGGGACTCGACGAACTCAGCGCAGAGATAGAAGATAGTTACTCGGCGCTCGACGAGCAACTGACCGTCGGCCTCGATCGGGAGACGCGAAACGAACTGGCGATGCTGTCGGTCGCGCTCGACCCCGACGAGACCGACGAACTGCTGCGTCGGGCGCTTCACATGTTTTTTCAGACGACCGTCGAGACCGGTCGTCTCGACTTCAACCTCCGCCGGGGCTACGGGGTCTCCTACGACGAGTACCTCTCCGGGATGACCTTCGACGACATGGCCGGTGGCAACCAGTTCCCGCAGCCACAGGAAAACGACGACCGTAGATACCAGTTCTGACCGGGGCCGGCGGGCGGTGACCCGACCCTCACACGAGCCGCCGTGTCGACTCGACTCGTCTTGGCGACCCGTCTCTGCGCGGTTCCGACGGTCCGACCCGGTCGTGCTACCGTTCGAGGAGAGCCGCGACCGACTGTGCGAGTGTTCCGCCCGATGCGTCGAGGCGGCGACAGGTAGCGCCGGCTACCACCTCCCGAACAACCGCACGCCGGTCCGTTCCGCCGTCGACGACCGCGTCACGCACGGCCGGAAGCGATGTCCACCCGCCGAGCGCCGACCGGTGCAGCGCGGCCAGTTGTGCCCCGGCACGCTCTGTCGATACCGCGTGGGTGGCCGGTGTGCCGGCACGTTCGACCGCCGACCCGGACGGCCCGACCAGAATGACGTCGTCGAGTTCGAGCCCCCCCGGAGACGCGCTCGGAGACGACCCCCCGGGGTACGTCCACCTCGTCAGCCCAGGACCGGACCCGTTCCCCGGGCACCGCGTCGGACCGGACCCACTGCTCTACCGCGGCCACGTCACGCGGCAGGTTCACGTACCGCGGAAACGGATACACCCGACCCTCGTAACAGATGAGAAGGTCGTCAGAGAGTAGCCGGTACCGTCGCTGCCGGGCGAGACAGAAAGAGGCCGTGGACTTTCCGCAGTTGCTGGGGCCGAACAGGCCGACGCCACCCCCGTCGGGGGTCTGGAGTGCGCTACCGAACGCGAGTGTCGCCCCCTGCCGCAGGAGCATCCCCTGGAGTGCGGACAGGAGCAGCTTCGTGAACCGTACCGGCTCGGCGGAACTGGTCTTTTCGACGGCCAGTGAGGGCGGCAGCGCTATCCGCACCCTGTCGCCGGTCCACTCGACGGTGTCCCCCTCGGTGTCTGTCTCCCGGAGCAGGATGTCCGGTTCCGGAACGGACGCCCCCGGGGACGTGTCGAAGAGAAACACCTTGATATCCGACTCGACGTTCAGGAACCCACCGACAGCGTACGTGTACGATGTCATGTGTCCTCCACCGGTGTGTCTCGACAGTTCACCGTAGGCCCCGGTGGGTTATAAAAACGGCTGCGCTCAATCGTCGCCGGTCTGCACGGGGGTTTCAGTTTGCTCGCCCGGCACACTGTCCCGGCGTGCGATCGCCTCGCCGGAGTCGGCCCGAAAGAGGTGAATTCGCTCGCTCGGGAACTCGATACCGACCGTATCCCCTCTCCTCACCGCGCTCGGCCCGTCGCTCTTTACTGTGACCGTCGTCTCGGCGACGTCGAGGTAGACGTGTGATGACTCGCCGAGCGGTTCGACCACCTCGACAGTGCCCGTTGCCGCTCCGGTGCCTGGCTCGACGATATCGATGGCCTCGGGTCTGATACCGAGTGTCAGCTCTCTCCCGGCCAGGCGCTCCTCCACCCGCTCGGGCACGGGGTAGTCGAACCCGTCACCGACGAGCCGACCGCCCTGGGCGACGACCGGGAGCGTGTTCATCGCGGGCTCGCCGATGAACTCACCGACAAAGCGGTTTCTCGGGCGGTAGTAACAGTCGAGTGGCGTCCCGACCTGCTGGAGTTCGCCGTCGTACAGCACCGCGATCCGGTCCGCCATCGTCATGGCCTCGGTCTGGTCGTGGGTGACGTACACCGTCGTGACATCCAGGTCCTCCTGCAGTTGCTGGATCTCCGTGCGCATCGTCGACCGGAGCGAGGCGTCGAGGTTGCTGAGGGGTTCATCCATCAGGAACACGGACGGCTCGCGGACGATAGCCCGGCCGAGCGCCACCCGCTGTTTCTGCCCGCCGGAGAGTGACTTTGGTTTTTTGTCGAGTAACTCGTCGATGTCGAGCAGTTCGGCGGTCTCTCCGACCCGGTCGCTGCGCTCGCTCGCTGAGAGATTGGTGGTCATCTTGAGACCAAAGCCCATGTTCTCGGCGGCGGTCATGTGGGGGTACAGCGCGTAGCCCTGGAACACCATCGCTATCTCGCGCTCCTCCGGTCGCTCCTCGTTGACCACCTCGCCGCCGATGCGGATGTCGCCTCCTGTTACCGACTCCAGACCGGCGATGCAGTTCAGTGTCGTCGACTTGCCACAGCCGGAGGGTCCGACGAGCACGAGAAACTCGCCGTCGGCGACCGACAACGAGAGCCCGGAGACTGCCTCTATCTGGTTGTCGTCCCGTCCGAACGTCTTCTGTAGTTCGTCGATATCGAGTCGTGCCATTGGTTATCCCTTTACCGCCCCGTCGGTGAGTCCGCGAACGAAGTATCGTTGCAGCGCGATAAAGAAGATGATGATCGGCACGATACCGATGACTGCCGCGGCGGCGATGTTGGTCCACTGGGTGGCGAGCTGGTTGTCGAACACGTAGATACCCATCGAGAGGGTGTACAGGTCCTCGCCACCCGGGCTGAGCATCGTGTATGCCATCACGAACTCGGACCAGGTCAACACGAAGTTGAAGATGGCGACGACGGCAATCCCGGGCATCACCGGCCGCAACAGCACGTACCTGAGTGTCTGGAGCCGGTTGCAGCCGTCGATGCGGGCGGCCTTGTCCAGTTCCGTTGGAATCGTGTCGAAGTAGCCTTTCAGTAGCCACAGCGAGAACGGGATCTGAAGCCCGATGTACAGCAACACGAGCCCCATGTGGCTCTCGGTCAGCCCGAGCGTCCGCATGATGTCGTACAGCGGGAGCACGATGACGATAGGAGAGATCATCTGGAACCCGAGAATAGCCAACAACAGCGTGCGACGGCCGCGGAACTCGAACCGCGAGAACCCGTACGCCGCCGGTGTCGTCACGAGGATGATACCCGCCACGGAGGCAACGGCCACGACCAGTGTGTTCCGCATCCACCGGAGGATTCCGCTGTTGAACACCACCCGATAGGAGTCGAGTGACACGTTGTCCGGGATAATCTGGAGTGACGTGTACACTGCACCCTCGTTTCGCAGGCTGAGCGAGACAATCCACAGCACCGGGAATATAAAGAAGGCGATCGCCAGGGCGTACACGAGATAGGTGAGCGTGTCGTACCCGTATCGGCGGATGCGCGACCAGGACAGCCCCGAGCGCCGCCCGTCGGACGTACTGTCGGTAGCTCCCGCCATCTATATCTCCTCGGTGATGTCGAACAGCCACATGTAGACGGCGGTGACGCCGATTGTCACCACGAGCAGGACAACCGCCGTCGCCGACGCCATCCCCATCTGGTAGCCGTTGAACGCGGTCTTGTACATCGACAGCGCGATAACCTCCGTCGCCCGTCCCGGTCCTCCGTTCGTCAGTGCGAAGATGAGATCGAAGGAGTTCAGCGAGTAGATAGTCACGAGAATCGTTACGACGAACATCACCGGCTTGAGCTGTGGCAGGGTAACGTGGCGAAACCGTGCAAACGGACCCGCACCGTCTATCTTTGCGGCACGGTACAGCTGTTCCGGCACCCGCTTGAGCCCGGCGTAGAACATTATCATCGAGAACGCGGCACCCCGCCAGGCCCCCGCGACGATGACGGAGAACACCGCCATCTGTGCGTCGGAGAGAAACGGAACGATATCGAACCCGAACTGCCCGAGTGTGTTGTTGACGACCCCGACGTTTGTTTCGAGCAGCATAATCCGCCAGACGAGACCGATGATGATCCCGGGAACGATCCAGGCGCTGAGCACGGTCACCCGGGTCAGCAGCGGGCCGCGTAGGTTGCGTCTGACACCGTAGTCGATTGCGAGTGCGAGCCCGAGTCCGAGCCCGACCTGAAGCAGGATACTCGCGACCGAGTAGATAGCAGTCACCCTGAGTGTCGAGCGAAATCGGTCACTCCCGAGTAGCTGTCGGTAGTTCTCCAGCCACACGTACGACTCCCCGGAGCTGACGAGGCTCATGTCGGTGAGGCTCATCCGGAACACCTCGACCATCGGGTACAGCTGGAACACACTGATAAACAGGGCCGCAGGCAGCAGCCAGAAAAGCGGTGAAGACACTGTACGGTCGACGAGCGCGCCGACCCCGGACCGGTCGACCGTGCGACGGATGCGGGTGCGGACCGAGAGACCGTCGGTTGCCGATTCAGTACCCATAGTCCGAACCGCTGTCGCCGTCGTATGCCTCGTCGATGTTGTTCAGCATCGTCTGAACCGCGCTCTCGGGCGAGGACTGCTGGGTGAACACCCGCTCCTTTGCGGTGACCCACTCCGCCTCGATGGCCTGTGAGTAGATGGGCGCGCTCGGACGCGCGACACCGTTCTCCAGGAAGTCACGGAACTTGTCCTGGAAGCGGAACGTGTCACCCGCAAAGAGGTCGTCATCGTCGAACACGGAGGCCCGGGTCGGGAGCTGTGAGCCCGCCTCACAGTATCGCCCCATCGCCCTCGGTTCGACTGCCTTCGCCGCGAACGACTTTGCCGCCTCGGCCACCTCGCCGTCCTCGGCGTACACACCCTCTGTCCAGCCACCGACACCGGTGGCGAACTGGTCGGCTTCGCGCATCGGGAGCTCTGCCACGTCCCAGCGCTCGGGGTTGTCGTCGTTTGGCTCGACACTGATCTGGTAGCGGGAGTTGCTGCCGATGAACATCGCCGTCTGCCCGTTTGCCCCCTCCTGACCGAGTTGGCCGGGGTCGTCGATGGTGCCGACCCGTGTCGGGGTCACACCCTGGTCGACGAGGTCCTGAAAGAACTGGAACGTCGACAGCAGCGCGTCGTAGTTGTCCTCGTTTCCGAGCACGGGTACGCCGTCGTCGTCGACCAGTTCGCCACCCTGTCCCCAGAAGAACGGCAGTGTGTCGAGCGCGCTCATCTGGAGGGTGAACCCGTCGATACCCTCACCCTCCGCGATGGCACCGCCGACGTCGAGCAGGTCACTCCAGGTTCGTGGTGGCTGGCCGTCGCCGTACTCATCGACCAGGTCCGTCCGGTAGTACAGACAGCGCAACCCCGTGTAGAACCACGCCGCGAGGAGGTCACCGTCCTGCATCGCGGTCTCCTGCACGAACGGAAAGAAGTCGTCGATATCGTCGACGTAGTCGTCGAGCGGCTGCAGGTACTCCCGGTTGTCCGGCACCCACACCGAGTCGAGTGTGGAGGACGGCGGCGCCTCGTTGCTGCTGGCCCGCTGGACCAGCTGTGACTCCCACTGGTCGAGGTCCGACTGGTAGACCATGTTCGCCTGGTACTCCGGGTTGTCCTCGGCCCACTCCTCGAAGCGTGCCCGCATCGCCGAGGCGGCCGCCGGCTGCGGGCTCTCGTCCTCGTCGGGGCTGTAGAACGTACTCGACCAGTGGTCGAACTCGACATCACCGTCTCCGATTCGCTCGTGTGTGACCAGTTCGTCACTACCGCCGCCGTCGCCGCCGACACATCCGGCGATAGCCGTTGTTCCTATCGCACCTGTCGCGAGCAGAAACGTCCGGCGTGTTTGATCGTGCTGTTCGTCCGCTGAGGTATCTTCACTCATATACCATCAGATGGAATTGCGGCAACAAAAGTTTGTTGAACCAAGCTCACCGCCGTGACGCCCTCTCTACCGGTGTGTTCGTGGCGCACCGGCGGTGTTAGCCGCCGGAATCGGACAGCGGTCGCCGGCCTTCACACCCGCTCGTCGGCCGAGACTCATGCCGACACGGCAGCCATGCGCCGTTTGTATCTCTGCGGTAGGTATTAACATGGTCTGTCACGTCATCTCCGTACCGGCACACACAGCCACGCTCGAAGCCGTAACCGGGGGCGTCGACAGTGTCCGACGAAATTATAATCTGTGTGTCACACCCACACAGGAGCCGTCCGGGGTGGGGTCGTGTCACAGCCGCTGGTCTGCCGAGCGGATCTCACGGTATCGACCGGCGTCCCGGGGAGGACTCACCCTCTCGACCAGTCGGGGGTGTGTCACCCTCGCGCCTGCTCGCGTGCCTGCGCGACTGTCGTGTCCTCGCGACGGAGCGCCTCCACGAACAGTTCGCCGGCCCGGTACGACGACCGAACCATCGGACCACTAGCACAGTACAGAAAGTCGAGCTCCGTCTCGGCGACGCGCTGCCAGGTGTCGAACACGTCCGGATGAACGTAGTCGGCGACCTCCAGGTGCGACCGGGAGGGCTGGAGGTACTGACCGAGGGTGACGACATCGACACCGACCGACCGGAGGTCACGCAGGGTCTGGTACACCTCGTGGTGGTGTTCGCCGACGCCGAGCATGACACTGGTCTTCGCGTAGGCGTCTGACTCGGTTGCCACCTGTTCGAGCACAGAGAGCGACTGCTCGTAACCGGCCCGCCGGTCCCGGACCGGCCACTGCAGTCGCTCGACGGTCTCGATGTTGTGTGCTATAACGTCGGGTTCGGCGTCGATTATCTCCCCGACGAGCCCTGGGTCACCCTGGAAGTCGGGAACGAGCACCTCGACCAGAATCGACGGGTCACGGGCCTTTATTTCCCGGATCGTCTGCGCGAAGTGACCGGCACCCTGGTCCGACAGGTCGTCGCGGTCGACCGACGTGAGCACGACGTACTCGAGGCCAATCTCCGTGACCGCCTCCGCGACGTTCGCGGGTTCGTCCTCGTCGAGTGGGTCCATCCCGCCGGTCTCGACGTCACAGAAGTTACAGCCACGCGAACACCGGTCGCCCATCAGCATGAACGTCGCCGTTCCGGGGCCGTTGCGACCGCTCCAGCACTCCCCGAGGTTCGGACACGACGCCTCCTCACAGACTGTGTGCAGGTCGTGGTCCCGGAGTGTCTGCTTTATCTCGGTGAACCGCTCACCCGACGGTGGCCGCATCTTCAGCCACTCGGGCTTGCGCGCCTTACTCATCAAAATACCATTTGTCCCGCGGGACTAAAACCACCCGGTCGCCCGCGGTGGTGTCTCCCCTTGGTGGCCATCATAATTAAACACTCGCCGGTCCGACACCACAGACACGGTGTCGACGCGATAGTCAACAGTAACACAGAGCCCCATGACACGACACTGCGTGACAGTCGTGTCGGGTCGTCAGGTTAGAAAAGACTCAGGTCGGGGTATCGGTTTGGCTGTCTGTCGTGTCGACCGTCGGGGGCTACTCGAGCTGGTGGTAGTCGAGTTCGTGGCCCTCGTCGAGCGCAACCCGGACCGGTTCGCTCGGCTCGTCGACCGGTTCGGTCGACAGCGCCATCCCGCCGAGGTCGGTGCGTTCGACACAGATATTACACTGCAGACTGCTGTCTACCTCGGTGTGGTCGGTCCGGTAGTGTGCGCCACGGGACTCGGTTCGCTCGAGTGCGCTCCGGAGCACGCTCTCGGAGACTGTCAGCATGAATCCGAGGTCGATAGCGAACTCGAACGAGCGGCTGGTGACACCGCCGACGTCGAGTTTCTCTGCCTTTCGCCGGATGTCGTTGAGTTCGTCCAGTCCGGTCCGAAGCGACGCCTCGTCGCGAAGAATCCCCGCGTGCTCCCACATGAGGTCGCGGAGTTCGGTCAGCAGCGTCTCGGGTTCGTACTCACTCTCGACACCGGCGGTCGACTGGAGCCCGCGGAGGTGTGGCTCGGCGAGCGACGCCCGGACCGCCTCCGGAACGTGGCCCGGCCCGTCGACGCGCTCGGCGACAGCCTCGCCGGCGACGACACCGTAGGCAACAGTCTCTGCGAGCGAGTTGCCGCCGAGTCGGTTGGCTCCGTGGACGCCGGCCATTGTTTCGCCGATGGTGAACAGCCCGTCGATGTCGGTCTCGGCGTTCTCGTCGACGACGACACCGCCCATCCCGTAGTGGCTGGTCGGTGCCACCTCGACGGCCTCCTCGGCCATGTCCACCCCGAGGTCCGAGAACCGCTCGTACATCCGGGGGAGCCGCTCCTGTATGAACGACTGCTCGCGGTGGGAGATATCCAGGTAGACACCGCCGTTCTCGGTTCCCCGGCCCTCCGAAATCTCCTGTGCGATGGCGCGGGCGACCACGTCCCGGGCATCGAGCTCCATCTGGTCGGGCGAGTACCGCTCCATGAACCGCTCGCCGTCGGCGTTGTAGAGCCGCCCGCCCTCGCCGCGAACGGCCTCGGTGACCAGCCGCCCGCTCCAGGGCTCCCACTCGGGGTCGCTCTCGTCGACGGCCATCCCCGTCGGGTGGAACTGGACGAACTCCATGTCCATCAGCCGCGCGCCGGCGTCGTGGGCGAGCGCCGGCCCGTCGCCGTTGTTCTCGTCGTCACGGGAGCTGTGTCTGTTGTAGACAGCCGCGTACCCGCCCGCCGCGAGCACGACCGCACCGGCGTTGAACAGGAGGAACTCGTTGCTCTCCATGTCGAACCCAACTGCGCCGTAGCTACGCTCGCCATCCGAGAGCAGCTTCGTCACCATCACGTTCTCCCGGTAGGGGACCTCGTGTTCCTGGGCCTTCTCGACGAGCGTGTTCAGCAGTGCCTCGCCGGTGTAGTCCCCGGCGAAAGCCGTTCGGCGGAACGACTGTGCACCAAAGTACCGCTGGTCGGGTTCACCGCTCTCGGTGCGCGAGAAGTCCATCCCCCAGTCATCGAGTTCGCGCAACCGCTCGGGCATCTGTTTTGTCACGGTTTCGACCTTCTCCGGGTCGTTGACGAAGTGCCCCTCGTTGAGTGTGTCCGCGGCGTGGATGGTCCAGTCGTCCTCGGGGTCGTGGGTTCCGAGTGCACCGTTGATACCTCCCCGGGCCCACGTCGTGTGTGCGTCGCCGTGGTTGCGCTTTCCGAGCACCAGAACGTCCTCGACGCCGTGCTCGGCGAGTTCGATTGCCGTCCGGGCACCGGCCGCCCCGGCCCCGACGACGAGCACCTCGACATCGACCTCCGTGTACGCGGGCACTGACCCGCTTCCTCCTCCACTCTCTGCTGACATACCGATTACTACGAGTTTGTGCCACATAAGCATAGCGTGTGTACAGACCAGCGGGACTGCCGCACCCGGGTACACCGCCGAGACTCGACCCCGGGACCGGGCCAGCAGACCACCGCCCACCGAAACCAACAGGCCCCCTCGGTCCCGAGTCGGGCTATGGAGTCAGTTGTCACCGAGCACGACGGGAGGCTGCTCGCACGCATCGAGGACGACCGGATGGTGTTCGAGGTCAGTTTCGACAGGCTGGAGCCGACCGACGTCACGCTCCGGTTCTACCGGAACGGGGAGAAGGTCGGAAGCATCTACAACGACGACGGAACAGAGCGCACGATGGCACGGCTCACGACCGCCCGCGACGGAAACGACTTTCTCGGTGTCGAGGTGCCAAAGTCGTTCGTGACGGCCGTGCTCGACGCCGCCGAGGAGACCGGCCGGGTGACCGACGACACCGCCGCCGAGGGCTACCGGCTGCGGCTCCTGTGAGCAGGTCGTCAGTCCGTCTCGCCGGTGTACCGCGGGAGTGTTACCGTCACGCTGGTCCCCCGAGGGTCGGCGTCACACACTGTGACACTCCCGTTCGAACGCTCGACGATCCAGTAGACCAGCCAGAGACCGAGCCCGCTGCCGTGGTACAGGTCGTCGACGGCGGCTCCGGTCTCCAGCACGTCGCGGTCCATCTCTGCCATCCCCGGTCCGTCGTCGGTGACTGTCACGGTCACCTGCTCGCCGACCGCGACCTGTATCCCGACTGTGGGTGTGTTCCTGTCACCGTGTTCGAGTGCGTTCCTGACGAGCTCCTCGAGTGCCTCGCCGATCTCCGAGGTGGCCGAGACCATCGCTCGCCCCGGACTCTTCACGACGATGTCGACCTCCGGTCGGTCGGTCGCGACCGCGTCGGTGATCGACCGGACTACCCGGGCGATGTCGATCGGCTCTCGCTTCGACGCCTCGGCGAGAACGCTCGTGATGGCGCGGGACTTGTCGCCGGTCTCGCGCAGGTCGCTCGCGGTTTCGACGATCCGGTCGGCGGTCGCCGAGAGCTCCCCTTCGGTCTCCTCGCGGAGCTGCTCGGCCAACAGGCGAACAACGGTCAAACTGTTGCGGAGGTTGTGGCACAAGACGGTGTCGATGACACGGAGCTGCCGGGTCCGCTCCTCAAGGTCGGTCACGTTCCGGCAGATGGCGATTGTCCCCACGAGGTCGCCGTCGCGGTTGTGGTACGGGTACCGGGTCGTGCTGAACGCCGACTCCCCGCCGGTGTTCGGAAACGTCGGCCGGACACCGTACTCGACCGGTTCGCCGGTCTCGAGGACCTCGGCCTTTCGCCGGTCGATGCGGGCTGCCGTCTCCTTGTCCATGAACATGAACTCGTCCTCGCCACGGAGCTCCTCGACCGGGACCCCTGCGTAGTCGGCAACGGCCTCGTTGAGCAGTTCGAACGTCCCGTCGCGGTCCTGCAGCATGATCGGGTCGTCGAGCCGTTCGACGATATCCCGGTGACGCTCGAGCTTGCGTTTCATCTCGGTGCGTTCGGTGATGTCGGTCTGGACCGCGACAAACGCGGTCGACTCGCCGTTCTCGATAATCGGCGCTATCGTCTGGTAGGCAACGTACTCGGTGCCGTTCTTGCGACGGTCGACGAGTTCACCCTCCCAGACACCCCCCTCCGACACCGTCTCCCAGAGGTCGTCGAAGAACCCGCTCGGCATCGCCCCGGAGTTCAGCATCCCGGGACTGTTGCCGAGGGCCTCCTCCCGACTGTACCCGGTTATCTCCTCGAACGCGGGGTTGACGTACTCGATGACACCGTTTCCGTCGGTGATGTAGATGGCGTGACCGGCGGCCTCGGCCGCCCGACGGAACACCCGTAACCGCTCCTGTTTCGCCCGTAGTTCCAGTGACTGCTCGCGCAACCGGAGCAGCGCCTCCATCCGCCACTCGAGTTCGATCTGCCGGATCGGTGTCGAGACGATCTCGTCGACCGTCCCCACGAACACGTTGTCCGCAATCTCCCCCCGGTCCTTGCTGACGACCGTCGACTCCCACTCAGACACCAGGAGCAACACCGGGAGCAACACCGGTGCCGTGTTCTTTTTCGCGGTGGCGAGTGTCTCCCTATCCTGTGTGAACCCGGCCTGGTCGACGACACAGAGGTCACAGTCGGTCTCTACAATCGGGTTGTCGGTCGCCGCGAGTTGGTAGGACTCGTGGTCTCCCAGCCACTCCTCGAGCACACGCCGGTTCCCACTATCCCCCACAACCGGATAGACGACCGCTGAACCCGCTCCTGTGCCGGTGCTGAACTCGCTGTCGTCCCCTGGTGGCTCCTCTATCATACCTGTTTAGCTGCGGTCCGGACGTCGCCCCCGGACCGCCGATCTTACCTCAGGTGTTGCCTGCTATCCGTTATGATATCTCTGTGTTCCATTCACAAGGAACTGTCGAACTGCTTGGTGTGTCAGGGGCTGTCTTTCTGTTCACCGACCCAGTCGGGGGTCCCCGTGAGGATACCCCGGAGATTCGAGAGTGGTTCGCCCACGACGAGCCCCTGTTCGGTTATCTCGAACCGGCGGAGTCGGTGTTCGAACGACTGTGTTCGCATCTTGAGCACGCCGATCACCTTCCGGAGTTCGCCCCGATACTCCACGTGGCGCAGGACGACAATACTGTCCGCGAGGTGGCTCATCTCCTGTTCTGTCACCCGGAACTCGCCGGTGATGTGGTGGACCTCGTTCGTGACCAGTCCGGTGACGTTCATGTTGCGCAGGTACCGACCGATGTTGACCAGTTGCTGTGTCGTGTTCTCTGTCTCGAAGGCCCGCTCGTAGCCGGTGACCCCGTCTATCATCACCACACCGGCGTCGTCCTCTTCGACGGCCCGTCGCACCTGTCGGGTGAACTCGTCGATCGTGATGTCACCCGGACCGATATCCCGTATCGTCACCTGCCCCGCCCCGCTCAGGTCGTGGAGCCCCATCCCGAGTGCCGTTGCCCGGTCGAGCATCGTCCGACGGTCCTCCTCGAAACTGTACACGACCGCCCGGGTCCCGTTGTTCGCGGCCGCGGTCACGAACTGGAGCCCGGTAGTGGTCTTGCCGACGCCGGTCGGCCCGCTCAGGAACGTCATCGTGCCGGTTGTCAACCCGCCGCCCAGCAGGTCGTCGAGCGCGTCGACACCCGAGGAGAGTGTCTCCACGGAGCCAGGCCGGTCGTGCCGACTCGGGTCGAGCCGTGGCCACACACACATTCCGTCTCCGGTGATAGTCACACCGTGCTGGCCGTCCCGGGTCGCGGAGCCGCGGAACTTCGAGACCTCGACGGTCCGTCGACCCGCGTTGTTTCGTAGCGTGAGCACCGCATCGACGAGAAACTGCAGGTCGTCATCCGGAACCGACGGGGCTGCCTGCGAGGTCAGCACCACCGTTGCGCCCTCGCCTTTCAAAAAATCGAGTAACCCGAGCACCTGCTCGCGAAACTGGTGTTCGTCCGGTGTGAGATACCGTAGCTCCGTGATGGGGTCGATCAGCACCCGGTCTGGCTCCGTCTCGGTGACCTCCTCCCGAACGGCGTCGACCAGCGACGAGTTCTCTACCTCCCCCGAGTGAAACAGGTCGTACGTGCTGTCCTGGGTGAACGCCGCGCTCGACGCCGACCGGTCGAGACACTCCACGTGCCCGATATCGAGCCCGAACTGCTCGGCCGTCTCCCGCAGGTACGTCGCCGGTTCGCCGAGATTGATGTAGAGGTCGGTTCCGTCTCCACCCGCGAGAACGTGCAGCCCGAAGATTGTCTTTCCCGCCCCGGGTGTCCCGCGGACCAGTACTGCCGACCGCGGTAACAGCCCCCCGTTCAGTACCTCGTCCGCGTGGGGAATGTTCGTCGGGATACGCCCGGTATCGTCCGCTCGACCCATACCAGCACTTGCCGTGTGTTGTAAAGTATCTTCGGGGCTCGCCGGCCTGCGGGTCCAGACTGTCTGCTCACTCCGGGAGCAGACCCGAGCCCTCCCGGCCGTCTGTGTCGGTTTCGAGTGCCGCCTGCAACAACAGTCGGCCGCCGATGACCGCCGGGCTGATGACGTTGTCTGCCCCGGCCCGTTCGAGCTTTCGGACGTTCTCCTGTGCCGTTGCAGCAGCGACGATACGAACCGTCGGGTTGAGCTCCCGCGCGGTGAGGATAGCAAAGGCGTCGTCCGCATCGTGTTCGGTCGCAGCGACAACCGCACGGGCCCGCTCGACGCCGGCCTCGCGTAACGGTTCGTCGTTGCTCGGGTCGCCGACGAGCACGTCGAACCCGCACTCGCGTAACTGTGTTGCCGTGTCCTCGTTCGGGACGACGATTATCATCTCGTGCTCGTCGCTGATTGCGTCGAGTAGTGCCTCTGTCAGGTCGCCGTGGCCGAGCACCACGAGGTGGTCCTCGAACTGTGTGTAATCCGTGTCGGTCATTGTTCCGAGAGCGCGGGCAAAGCGGGCCTCGATTGCGGGGCCGAGCACCGACCCGAGGGCGACGGCAAAGCTCACCGTGCCGAGCACGACCACCGAGATACCGAACAGACGGGCCCGCGCGGTCACGGGCGCGATGTCGCCGTAGCCGACTGTCGTCGACGTGACGATGGCGTAGTAGAGCGCGTCAAGCGGGGTCTCGATGCCGCCGGCCACGAACTCCTCGCGGAGTGCGAACGCGCCGACGGTGGCGTAGGCGAGTGTGCCCGACAGCGCACCGATGGCGGCAACCTGGGCGTCCGACAGCGCCAGCTCCCGGTCGAACCCCCAGTAGTTGCGCGCGACGACCGGCAGTGCCAGCGCCGAGAGCACCACGAGCGGCAACGAGACGAGACTCGCCTGAATCAACCCCTGTGCGGCGGTCAGTGGCAACAGCAACACGGCGAGATACCAGCCCACCCGGAGCCGGCGTCCGAGCCCCCACGTCGCGAGCAACATCAAGAAACCGGTCAGCGTGCCGGTGAACCCCGCGGTCGCCTGGACAATCTCGGGGACAACACCGGCGAGCGGTCCCGCCGCGGCGTCGACACTGATGTTCGCGAGCCCGGTGGCCAGCGAGAGCACGGCGACTGTGGCCGTGACGACCACGGCCACGTGCACACCGAGTAGCTTGTCCCACGCCGACATCGCTGTGTGCTCGCGGGCCAGTGGCTAAAACCTGCTCGCTCTGGGGGAGACCGGCGGATATTTGGGCCGTCCGAGCCGAGAATGTACGTCTATCCCTGTAGAGAGTGCCGCGGGTCGACGGCTCCTCCGGGGGTGGTGCCCGGCGGTCCGGGCTCTGCTGTCCCCCGGTGGGCCGTGTCGCCCCCAGGCTACGGGGTCACACCTGCACATAACCGAGGAGTACACGTTCGCCTGCCCGGCCTGTGAGGCGGAGATCGCGGTCAACGGGGAGATGCGTGATGCCATCGTCGCAAACGGCTGTCCCGTCTGTGCCGTGCCAGTCGGCCCCGAGGCGTTCTCGTAGCCGCCGCTCTGTTTCTCGGGTCAGCGCTCGCCACGGTCGACGGTCTGGCGACCGGTCACCTCCTCGGGCCGGAGCTCGTGCAGGTCGATGTCGAGGCCCGCGCGGTCGCGATCACCTCACCGCCGCCCACGCTCTCCCTCGGGTCCGGTGAGAAACCACTTCACCAGCCCGGACCCCCCGCGTCGGAGCACGGGACTCGCAGTCGACTTGTCGACCGCCGGACAGACGAATCTGGCAACACACCGAACCCGAACCCGGACTCGGGGTCGAGGGGTATGACCGTGTGGTCCCCGGATCGGCTCACACCTGCCGCGTGTCCGTTCCGGTGTCTCGGCTCTCATCGGACTGCTCGGGACCGAGTAGCCGTTCGAGACGCTCCTGAGCCTCGGCGGGGGCGTGCTCGCGCGGGATGTGGATGTCCGGTCCGCCGGCGAGCCGAACTGTGAGTGTCGGCTCGCGGACCCTGAACCAGTAGTACGCCCCGGTGAACCCCCCGAGCAGGAGTGAGAGTGTGCCGACCCCGAGCAACACCGTGTCGGTACTCTCGAGCACCCAGAGGAGCCCCTCGACCAACTCGACCAGCCCACCGGCACCGATTCTATCGGCCGTGTCGGCCCGGAACTCCGGGGTGTCGAACAGACCACCCCTGGCGACGGTGACCGCGAGCACGAGACAGCCGACGCCGACGACACCGAGTGCGACCCCCCAGACCAGCCACGAGACCGAGCCACGGGTCGTCCGGTCGACACCACCCACGCCCGGGAGATCCGCCTGTCGGATACCCCCGTGGCCGGGCGATGCGACGAACACACGGTGTGTCGTCACGACGACACCGGTCGGCCCGACGTCGAACACCTCCCGAACCGACTCCCCCTCGTAGAGTGACCCCCCGATTCGTCTCTCGACATCACTCATGACCCCGGTACGCAGCCTCGAAGTAAGAACGCTCTGTTGCCCGGGCTGTGGTCAGCCCTCGCTCCGGACGACGACGACCGCGCTGTCCGTCTCGACCATCGTCCCCGCACCCGAGTAGCTCCGCCGTCTCTCGAGTTCGAAGCTGTCCTCGGGGAGTTCGAACGCGCCGTCGGCGACCGCCAACACCCCGTCGACGAGTTCGAAGTCGCCGTCGTCGATCGCCGTCTCGATACGCTCCAGGTCGGCACCGTACTCGGGCCCGACCGTCGCGTAGTCGAGGTCGATGTCGGCTATCTCGACGGTCACCTCGGGTGCGTCGGTCCGGGTGTCGAGTGTGTCGATGTGCATCACGTCCGCGACGGGGTCGGTGAACCCCTCGATGTGGCCGTAGACCGTGACCGCGTCTAGACCGGCGTTGAGCGCCAGCCCCCGCTCGGTCTTGTACCGCCGCAGCGCCGAGACCACCTCCATCGCGGCCTCGCCGGCCGCCAGATTCGCGTCGTACCCCCGCGGTTCGGGCCAGTCACGGGTGTGTACCGACCCGTCGAGGTCGTAACACCGCTGTGTGATCTCCTCGGTGACGTGTGGCAGGAACGGCGCGAACAGGTCCAGAAACGTCCGGTGGGCAGTCACGAGCGTGTACTCTGTCGAGGGGTCCGGCCCGCTGTCGAGCCGTTGTTTCGCGATCTCGAGGTAGTCGTCACAGAACGTCGACCAAAAGAACGTCCGGAGTTCGTCACGTGCCTTTCGGAACTCGTAGTCGAGCAACCGGTCGGTGACACTGGAGACGGTCTCGTCGAGTTCGGCGAGCAGCCACCGGTCGATCGGTGTCAGACCGCCCTCGGGCGGTTCGACCGCCTCCGGTGGTGGTGTCAGACGCTGGACGAGACGCGAGGCGTTCCAGAGCTTCTGGAGGAGCCGTTCGCCGGCCTCCAGGTCACCCTCCTTGTACGGAAAGTCGTCGCCGATGGAGGTGCCGGCCGCCCAGTAGCGGGTCGCGTCGACCGGGAACCGCTCGAGCACGTCGGTCGGCCGGACGACGTTACCTTTCGACTTCGACATCGCCTCGTGGTTCTCGTCGAGGATCATCCCGTTTATCATGACGTCCCGAAACGGAACCTCGCCGGTGTGTTCGTAGCACTTCACCAGCGTGTGGAACAGCCAAAACGAGATGATGTCGTGACCCTGTGGCCGGAGCTCCGCCGGGTAGAGCTCCGGGCGGTCCATACTGAACTCGCCGGCCGCCCCGTCCCAGTCCCAGCCGGCGTTTATCAGCGGTGTCAGCGACGATGTCGCCCACGTGTCGAGCACGTCCTCCTCGGGCTGGAACGTGTCGCCGCCACAGGCCGGACAGGTCTCGACCGGCGGGTCGTCGGCGATTGGGTCGACCGGGAGCTGGTCGTGGTCGGCGGTGACCGTGGTGTCACAGTCCGCACAGTACCAGACCGGAAACGGGATACCGGAGTCGCGCTGCCGGGAGATACACCAGTCCCACTCAAGCCCCTCCACCCAGTGTTTGTAGCGGGTGAACATCTTCTCGGGGTACCAGTTCATCTCGCGCCCGAGTTCGAGATAGGTGTCTGTTCTGTCGAGCACCTCGACGTACCACTGCTCGGTGACGAGATACTCCACCTCCGTCTCGCAGCGCTCGTGAACCTGGACCGTGTGGTGGTGGTCCTCGGAGGAGCGCAGTGCCCCCACCGACGCGAGGTCCTCGACGATGGCCTCGCGTGCCCCACGGGTGTCGAGCCCCTCGTAACCACCGGCCAGGCTGGTCATCGTGCCGGACTCGTCGATGGCGAGCCGCAGGTTGAGGTCGTGGGCCTGGTACCACTCGATGTCGGTCTGGTCGCCGAACGTACAGCACATCACGACTCCGCTCCCGGTGTCTGTGTTGA
>Ga0207714_1000349_pt1 | contig 31904 bp, 26 predicted proteins | sample PonA232FremontCA_2_FD_187270 | JGI IMG/M metagenome (GOLD analysis project Ga0207714, IMG submission 187270) | Marine sediment microbial community from Fremont, CA, USA - Pond A23 Sediment 2 (SPAdes) | ecosystem: Environmental > Aquatic > Marine > Unclassified | place: USA: Fremont, California...
TATACGCATTCACAAGTCCTACATCGTCTCGGTCAAAAAGATAGATGCGCTGGAAGGCAATCAATTAGAAGTAGCCGGTGAAAAATTTCCGGTGGGAAATCACTACAGACAAGAGGTAGCTAAGTTGTTTGGATTGGATGGGTAGAATTAAGTTGATTGAGTTAATTGGGTTGATTGAGTTGATTGGGTTGATTAATTGGAGAAAGTAGCATGGGTTAATACCCGCCGGGGAACGTTTGTAATGGGTGTACTTTCAAGCAACCATTCAGCCACGCTTTTTTATAAAAAAAGAAAGCACCAAACCGGACAAAGCAAGCGCGGCAGCAAAGAAAAAGGCTACATTAATCCCCTGCAACTTTGCATCTGCAGATGTTTCACTATTTGAAACTGCTGCAACATTGCTCATCACAGTTACAAGAAGCGCAGTTCCAATGGAACCGGCAACTTGTCTCATGGTGGTATTCACGGCATTGCCATGAGGAATTAATTCCCGGCTCAATTGATTTAATGAAGCAGTAGTGGCAGGCATCAGTATCATAGCTGCGCCGGCCATTCTGATTAGATACATTACTGTAAGAAATTCCAACGAAGTAGAATGAGTCAAATTGATAAAAGGAATAGATCCGGCAGTTATTAGAGCAAAGCCTGCTATACCCAGATAGCGTATGCCAAACTTATCATAAATTCTCCCTGTAAATGGTGATAATAATCCCATTACAAAAGCACCGGGCAATAATAATAAACCGGATTTTAATGCAGAAAGGCCCCTGACATCCTGAACATACAATGGAATAAGCGTTTCAACGCCTACAATAAGCGGAAAACCAATCATCGCGAGTATCGTCATCAAGGTAAAGCGTTTGTTTCGGAACACACGAAATTCCAAAAACGGTTCTTTCAACTTAAATTGCCGATGGATCAGGATAACTAATCCAACTGCGCCAATAAGCAAAGAAAAAATGACTTTAGTGCTTCCCCAACCATTGGAGCCTGCAATGCTGAAGCCATAAAGCAACGCTCCAAACCCTATAGAAGAAAACAATATTGAGGGAACATCAAGTTTTGTCTTTGACACTTCCTGGATGTTTTCCAGTTTATAATAGGCCAGAACAATAATCGTCACGACAATGGGTAAAATCGAATAAAATACATATCGCCAGGAATATACATCGTTAATCCACCCGGCAAATGTAGGCCCAAGGGCAGGTGCAAATGCAACTACAAACCCGGCAATTCCCAGGGCAGTCCCGCGTTTTTCCACTGGGAAAGTTAAAAAAACAGCAGCCTGCATCACCGGCATCAATACACCGCCGGCCAATGCCTGAATTATTCTTCCTGTCATTAAAAGCTGGAAATTCGGCGAAATGGCTACAAGTATGTTACCGGCTAAAAAGACTAGCATCGAAGTAAGAAACAGCTGCCGGGTCGTAAATCGCTTAATTAAATAGGCAGTAGTAGGAATCATTACACCGTTCAAGAGCATAAAAACAGTCGTCAGCCATTGCGCTTTGGCGGCTTCAATACCAAACTCTTTCATCACCGGTGGCAACAAGGTCAGCATGGTGGTTTGGTTAAGAATAGCCATAAAAGACCCGGTAACGAGAATTACTAATATGAGGTACTTTTTATTTTTTATAACACTTAAACGATTTATCATAGAGTGCAATATTACAATTCATTTGTCTTTTAAAAAATTAAAAAAATCATGAATTTGCTATTCTCTAACTATTGAAAAAACGCTGTTGAAATCTTGCTAACTGAAGTTTCGCAATTTGAAAAGTAGTAAGATAAATGATTAATATTTACCATATTGGTGAGTTATAATAATATCACGCTTAACGGTACTTGGAGATATACAAAAGGGCATAAGATAAAAATTATGGCAGCAAAAATAATTGGAACCCAAATTGAGCGATTCTCACTCACTGCCTGCCACGCACACGAAGTGTCGGGGACAAAGAAATTGTAAAGTTTTCACCTCACCTATTCGGTGAAAACCGCTCAACTTAGGTCAAATTTAATTCGTTTTAATTATTTTCTTTGAAATATACTCGTTTTGGTGTTTTGCAACCAGCAAAAATGTTCCGCTACTATAAGCCGAAATATCAATTTCATAGTGATTTTGACCGTATTGAAGTGTTTTAATCAATTGACCTGACATATTAAAAAGTTTGATTTCATCAAAAATAATTTCTGTTTTTATTGTAACCCGGGACGTTGCGGGATTTGGGTAAATATTTATCAGATCGCTTAGGTCCGCAATAGCTTCGTCAACTTTAACGGTGTTGCCAATTACCTTTATAACTACTGTATTAGGCTCAGATAAATTGTAACCGTCATAAATGCAGTATTTAAAATAATCGTAGCTGTTGAAACCAATGTTTGGTTTATAAATAAACGAACCATCATTGCTTAAAAGAATTTGTCCATTTTCAGGCGATTCGGATATTAAACTAATCAATAAATTTCCATCTAAATCGAAATCATTTTTCAACACACCGTTCAGAGAATCGACACTAACCGGATAAGTCACGTTTTCGAAAATAAAAGTATCACAAACCGCTATTGCTTCTGTATTGAACTGATTCAAAAGATTTTCCATCACAAAATAGGAAGTTTTAAAGGTTTCAAGTAAAGTTGAATCTTTAATACGATCCCAACTATTCCAAAGAAAACGATCATCGGTTGTAAACCATTGATTATTATAGTTTATACCAATATTGACTCCGTTTGAAACAGTATCTTCGGTTTCGGGCGTTGCCCTGTAATCGTGTAAAACTTTTAACTGATTTGGTGCAACAATATTTAACAAAGAATATGGAATGCGAATTTTCAATTTATCATCATAAATTGTAACGCCATCTTTTGACGACGGGTTTTGAAAACTGTAATTAACCTGCAAACTCCCAATGTATTGCACATCAGAGTGACCACTGTTATTTTTCCACCGTACAATGTACCATGGCGCTCCATCGGTTGCTATTGAACGGAATAATTGTTCATCACCAGCAATATTATGCCAGATGCCAAAAATATCATACGCCTGGGTAACATATAAATTTGCAGAGTGATTGGTAATATGCAAAGCAAATTCGGAACGAAACGGAATATTTACGCCGTTGGTCAATAACGATTCTCCCAATTCATCGGCATAAGTATCAAGAGCTATCCATAGTTCATCAGGATTATTGAGCGGATTGTTTAAACCAACTTCCATTTCTAAAAAAGTATAATTGGCATTTGCTTTAATTTCTGTAATTGCTGATGTCGAATCGAATTGCTTAATCAGTTGTAAATCTGTATCTTTTTCAAATTTAATTAGTCCGTAGTTTTGCTCTGCCGCAGTAATATTATGCCATAAAATTCTATTCTCTGGGTTATAATCAATAGGATCAGTTATCCAGGTGCGCTTGAACCATTCATCAATCCAGGCAAAATGAATACCTCCGCCACAATTCGTATTCTCAATGGTTTTTAACATTCTAATATTGGTTTCACCCTGTCCGTATTCATCAAAGCCCCCGTGATTCATACCCGAAGTTGCATAATGAGCAACACCCCAACTCGATGGCACTCCAAATTCTGCAATTATCAACGGAAAATCCGGGTAGTGAGATTTTAATTCGGTCAAATATCCCTTGTAACTGTTTGAGCCATAATCATCAAAATATTCCAGGTAATCGGTTTGTAAACTCACAAAATCGGGATAATACGGATAAGCATGATAACTGATAAAAAATCCTGCCGGTGCATTTGCAGGAATAACTTTTGATAAATCGATGGAAGCCGTATCCTCATAATTGTTAATTTCTTCGGGGTGTGCTAGCGGATCGAGGGTTGGCCAACTTGATAAACTAACAGGACGTTGCGTATTGTAATTTGAAAATTCATAATCCACAAGGTGGTCAAATTTTTCGGTAACCCAAACTTCCGAAGCCGTTGCCCCGGTAATTGAAAAATGATTACCCGAGAAACTTGTTATTTGAGGGTGATTTTCGTCTGTTGTTAAAATTTCTTCAGGATAAACCTCTCTGCCGATAATGTATGCCAAACACCATTTTGATACATCGGCTGTGTAATCTCCGAATGCTTTGCCCTGACGTACGGGAATTAATCTGTTACCATGCACGCAATCAATATTTTCCTCTATTTCAAGTTTGAAAGTATCGGTCATAAAATATAAATCGTGAGCATAGCCGGGCAATTCTTCGTTAAGCCATACCCCCTGAATAAATAACAACGGATTTTGCGGATTTGCAATATTAAACGAGTCAAGTACCTCGTAAAATCTCGGATAATGCAAAGTATAAAGGCGAATACAATTAAAACCGGCCTCTTTTATTTGTTTAAACCATCGTGCATATTGGCTGCGACTTGCGGCAAGATTACCAGGAAAAGTACCGGGAACAGAAACGCCAAGATTGGTGCCTTTTACAAAAAATGGTATATATTCGCTTCCGTTCCAAATTGTCAGGTGTGTTTTGTTGGTAGAATAAGGGATTCTGTTATTGTAATCATCTTGCGAATAAGTAACATTTAAAACACATACACAAATTATAACAAGTATTTCCCTCATATAAACTGCTTTGATATAAAAAATACCAATCTAACCTAACTGATATTCATTAGAAAGTTATACAAAAAAATGTAAATGTAAAAAAGAAAAGAGATTATAATCTCAGAGAAATATTTAATGCTATATATTACTTGTTTAAAACTGGTTAGTGGTTCTGAGAAAACACATTACAGGCTTACTCGCGGCTCTTAAAATTTTCCGGCAGCTGCCGGAAGACTAACCCACTGACGGTCAATCATTCATTTTTTTGGCAAATTGAAATGTAAATAGTTTTATTAAAGATTAAAAGGCGTTTTCTAAGAAGCATTTATTAGATACTCGTTGGCGACAGGGTAAGAAGAAATCAATGATTTGATAGGCACGAAACTTCAGTTAAATACAATATACCATTCCATTCCACAACATTTAGTCTCTAAATTCCAATTGCTAACAGCATATAGCCAGGAATAATGACGTTAAGCGGAAGACTGTCTGTTCTGCAATGTAATTCATTCGGTTTATTCAGAGCACTTTTAATCTTGTTGCTAATAATATAACTGAAAAACAGGTAGCAACATACGTAATGCGGAATCTACAGCGACATGCTTTTAGCGAGCCCGGTCACTGCAGAATCCTCAGGTAAAAAATTTTTCTAAGCCGATCTTATATGATGCTGGAAGTCGGCCTCATATGGTTTATAAAAGCATACTGTAGATCGTTTTTCCTTCATTTTTAGTATTCATAAAGAATTTCTTCTCCTGATACATTAAGAATCACCTTGTCGTTATCAGCTATCTGCAAACCCTTTATATCAAACGAAATCTCTTTTCCTGTAACTGCCGAACATAATTCTTGATTGTCAAGTGATAATCTCAGTGTTCTTTGACAAGGATATGATTCTTCAACATTTCCTGAATCAATCAGTTTTACAATTCATGTACTACCATCACATCCACTTGCAGCAAATTTAATATTAAGACAGTCTCCGGAAATTATCATTTCTGTTATTGAAAATGGGTCGTTTGGGGCATTTTGATAATCGTTTGGGCTTAATATTACGCTTTGATCACAATCTAACTGATTACTAAATACTTCAAGATAGTCAATAAATATTTTCTCACACTCATTCTCAGAAATCGTAAAATTTCCATTTATATCCCTATTACACCCTGTTCCTGTTTCAGGTCGAATCTCAATCTTATACGAATGTTTTCCAACAGTCAATTCTTTTGTAATATTAGATTCCTCTCCGCATTCTATTATAGTATCAGTAGGATTAGTTAATGTTCCAACTTTCTCATTGTTTACATAAATCGTTACATTAGAAATGCAATTAATAATATGGTAATTCGCTCCAAATGTGACAAATCCAGTTCTTTTATCCTCTGTTTTATCACAAGAATTAAGAATTGAAATCCCAAAAAGAAGTATCAAAGTGTTTATTAATAATTTATACTTTTTCATATCTTGTTTTTTTTGTTTCATGTAATTGATGCTTTTGTTTCCAATGTGTATTATCAGTGGTACTCATATCTTTTAACCCACCATTCTTCCCCTTGAAAAGTCGGATGATATTTTATGTGCTCTATTTTATTTCCGAATTGCCGGGTGATTTTTTCCGTAATAAATTTTCCGTATGGTCCTTCATAATGTACTTCAGTTATTTCTTTATTTCCCGGAGATGAATAAATATATAAATTTTCCACTAACAGGCTATCATGTTTATCGTATTGTAAGGTTTTATGTAGTCGTTCATCTTCGTAAATATATTTTGTATAAATACTATCCGGGTATTGGTTTTTCTTTAAAAGATTACCGTTAGAATTGTATTTATATTCTATACTCCACTGCTTTGAATCTTCAATATCAAAATGAGTCTCTTCTATCAAAAGGTCATCGTCATAAACATAAATAGCGCTATCTGTAAGATAATTATCACTATATTCTTTTTCAATTTTTTTATTATCTGTATAAGTGTATTTCTTTTCCCAAATCAAAATAAAATCTTCTTCTGTCTGATTTGGTGAACTTGCTCCCTCAATTGCCTTCCGTTTTTTGCTGATTAATTTTTCATCGCCTGAATATTCATAATTAAATGAAGCATATACTGGTTCTGGATAATCTGAAATTAACTCTTTTATCAAATTTCCATTATTATCATAAAAATATTTAGTAAAAGAATAGGGGGCTTCAGCATCAGAATCAGAATAAATATACATTTTCTTTAATTTATTGTTGGTTCTTTCTATAGCTGAATCATTTTCACAGCTAATAAGCATGGAAACTACCAGAATACTAAGTATTAAATTAATTATTCTCATAATCAAAAGATTAATTTTATTAAACTGCTGTTGTCTCTAAATTGTTCACAACTAACGGTGAGCTGTATGCGCTCTGCGGGTATTTTCGGAGACGCGTTCTAATCGCCCGATATTAAACCTGGCTGAAGCCAAAAAATTCAGACATCAAGCCTAAACGTCCGCATAGTGAATTACAGCATATTATGCACAATATTTATCCTCTGACATTTATTTGTTCATCTTCAATTATTTCTCCGTTTTGAATATCAATAAATACATTCAAATATGAACCATATTCATCAATTTTTGCACTTCCAACTTTTTTACAAAGTTTGTTGTATATAATCCAACATCCCTTAATCTCCAGTTGTTCAGGTATTAATACAACATTATTATTGTTTTGAAAATAGTCTTTAGCTTTATTTTTTAATTCATTATCATTTATAATTTGACTCACGGCATCAAGATTTTTATACCAGACAGGTATCTTTATGAAATTTATTTTACTTGTATCTCCTTCTAACTCTGCTTTGAAACACGGGTGATTCAAAGTATCTTTATTAAATGTCTGAAAACAACTGGCTTCATAATATTTAATATCCTTTGTCCCTATAGCACATTTTTGAAGGTTAATCATTTCATTATTTTTTTGCACAAAATCAAAATTTTGAATTAATTCATTTAACCTTTCCATTACTTCATTTTCAATAGGTGCCCAAGAATTTGACTGTGAATGCCTATAATCAAGATATGTTAAAAGCACTATATTATCGTATTTGTCTAACCATATAATGATTGACTGGTTATTTGAATTAATATATTTTTTGCCTTTTGATATCCAGTCAATGCCTGCCAATCCAACATTTTCTTCAGTGGTATGGGTGTTTTCTAAGTAACTAAATGAATTAAGCGATAATTGCTCTGCAATACTATCAACAATTTCTTTTTCTGGTAACTCAAAATAACTAACAGGTGCTAGTTTTACATATTCATTGTCCACTTCCTTATTATCATCACAACTTATGTTGACAAAGATTGAAGCTATAAAGCTTATTATTATAATCGTTTTTTTCATAACACCTTTTTTTTAAACCTAATGTCAGGACACTCAAAATCGCAATAATTGCTTAGAAATAAATTTTTTGATTCATTGTTTTGAATTATTCTTATAGAATTATGATGTTATTCTATGTTTAAAGGCTGCGTAAAATTGTCTAAAAACGGACAGCGCTATAAAACGTCAGGGATTTTGAAGTTTTCAGAGGCATTAATTAGTTGAATACTAATCCGAACGGAATAATAATAATTGCTACTTATTCTTCTAAATTATTTTATCCAATTGTCTATAAAAAAATCGGCGATAACTGACTTATCGCCGATTTTTAATTCCTTATTAATGAAGTTGATTTATTTCTTCTGTAGTTCTTGAGTGATTTCTTCAATTTCCTTTTTCAATTCATTAAACCGCTTTTTTATGTCTTCTTTCGACTGGGCTACCTGCTCTTCTGACTTGTCATCAAGTTCATTCAGGTCTTTTTCAAGATTATCAGCCTTCTTTTCCAGCTTTCTAAGCTTCTCTTGCATTAGTGATTCTTTTTCTCCTGAAATATTGGTTTTAACTTTTTCAACATTTCGGCCCAGGTCTTCCAGCACTTCATTGGCTGATTCCCTGAAATTATCCTGCTCGTTTCTGAAAAGATCGGAAATGGCATCGCCAACATCATTGAGTTCTTGTTTGAACTCTGAATATTGTTCTTTGGTTTCCTTTTTGGCCTTTTCTTTATCTTCTTTATCTTCCTGACCCGCTTTATTACAGGCTGAAAACGTCACTGCTGCAATACTTAAAAACAGGATTGTCTTTAATGTTAGTCTTTTCATAGTTGCTTCTTTTAATTGATTCAATACACTTACACCTTAACTTACAATATTGTTCATACGTTATAAGGTTAATTGTTATTCATTTAAAATATTTATATTGAATTCCCGGCAACAATTCCAAATAACTCTACCTTCATCATTATTTATTTTTTCTCTATAATCATGTTTCAATTTTGTATCAATCAGCCATGATTTTTGAAGAACAATCACGACTGATTTTACTTCTTTTGCCTACAGATTCTGGTAAAAAAATCAAACTTACTGATTTTCAATTACTTTCAATTTCTGATAAAACAACGAAATACCATTTTGATTAGCTATAGCATGAATATGATAAATCAGCATCTCCCGAATAAATTTCCATGAAGTTAACTCGCTGATGGTAAACATCTCATTGGCAAAACAATTCGCAATACGGCTAACATAGACTCTTGAAACGATATCTTCATCTATTTCCTTTCTATAGATACCTTCAGACTTACCCTTAACAATATTCTCTTTCATCGCCAGATATATGTTATTGCGACGCTCCTTTCTCCATTGCCTGTAATAATCAAGATAATATTTTTTCAGGTCATAGTATGTTGCCGGATTATAGTTTTTCAATACCTCCGTAATACATCGAATTAACTCAATCAACTCTTCAATGGTATCCAAATTCCGATCTATTATATCTCTCATGTTACATTTGCCCCATTTATCAAAATGTACCACAAAATCCTGAACCAAATCTTCTTTATTAGAAACGTATTTATATAATGTTTTTTTAGACATTCCCAGTTCCCTGGCTATATCATCCATCGTCACACTCCTGATGCCAAATTTATTATAGAGCTCAGCAGCCTTTCCTATGATATGTTGATACTCCTGATTCATGTCATCAAAATAAAAAAAGATTTAGTTCATGAATTGTCATTATTAGTAATAGAGAACCCCCTATGATCATCGCACTTATTACACAGTTTTTAATATATCCCAGACAAAAGCCCGGATACCTACCTCTTTATTGACAGCATCAAGCTTTTCGACACTTTCCAGTATTACATCTACCTTATCGTCATCCACTACAGTGAGTGTGGCAGAATTACTCTCGGGCCAGGTATGAGTGTCCATGTGGGGATCACCATCCACTGACCCCTTTCCATACACACCTGTCCACTGGGTAAACCCCCGTATCTGCAGACGATCAAACATATATTCAACTTTTTCGGTATGGGCTTGATTATATACAATAAAAATTGCTTTCATAATATTTGATTTGTTTGATTTTCAATATTTCGTTTTGTTTTATTATCACTCATCCATAAAAGTAAACTGACTTCTCAGTTTTTCTTTTTTAGCTCGCTCAGCTCTTACAGCAAAAATTCTATAAATAATAGGAACAAGCACCATAGTAACAATGGTAGAAAATACCAGTCCGCCGATAACGGAAATACCCATTGGTTTCCATATTTCAGAACCTTCACCGATACCAATAGCCATTGGCAAGAGGGCAAGTGCGGTCGTAAAAGCAGTCATCAGAACCGGGCGGAGACGACTTTTTCCTGACAGAATAATCGCATCATCAAGCCTGTAGTCTCTGTCGCGCATAAGATTTATATAATCCACCAGCACAATGGCATTTTTTACCACAATTCCGATAAGCATAACTGCTCCCACACCTGCGATAACGCTGAGTGTCGTATTGGTTATATACAGCGCCAGCATTACCCCTGTAAAAGCAAAGGGAAGAGAAAACATAATAATAAAAGGCATTTTAAGCGACTCAAACTGAGAGGCCATAGCAATATAAACCAGGATAAGACCCACAACAAGGAGTAAAGCTAATGTTTGAAAGGCTTCCTGTTGGTCTTCATAACCACCGCCAACCTCTACCATAATATCACCGGGAATATCAGTATCATCAATAACATCCTGAATATTGTCGGCCAATTCACCCAACGAAGTATTATAGGGTTTAGACGAAACTGTTACAATTCTTTCGCGATTTTTATGTTCGATATTTGGAGGAGAATAAAATTCTTTTACTTCAGCAATTTCGCTAACCAGGATATTTTCACCCGCAGGATTCTGTACTTTTATATCTTCGATATCCGATATAGAATTTCTGTATTCTTCTTTATATCTGACTATGACATCATATTCTTCTCCACCTTCTCTGTAACGTGTAGCAGTCATCCCATCAATTCGATTATTTAAAGCTCTTGCAAGTGTAGCTGTATTTAAACCAAGTTTTGACATTTTATCTCTCTTAGGTTCAACCTTCAATTCGGGTTTTGCTTCTTCTCTGCTAATCTTAACATCTCTGGAACCGGGGAGGGCCTCGATTTTATCAGAAAACCGGTTAGCAAGTAAAGTAGTTTTATCCAAATCATTTCCATATATTTCTACATTCACATTATTTGATCCCTGCTGCATTCCGCCACCTTCTGTGGATACATTAAAAGTTTTTATTTCGGCAACATTTTCCAATTCCTTCCTTAAGCCTTCTGCAACTTGCCAGACAGATTGTTCTCTTTGTTCGGCAGGCGAAAGATGCATCTGGTAATTTATCGTATTTGAGCCCCCGGAGCTAAAAATGGCAGAAATACCTCCATCCTCAGGTGAACCGGCAGAAGTTGACACAATTTCTATTTCCGGGAATGAATTGTAAATGAGGGTATCTATTTCCCTTGCTACTTCGACACTTTTCTCCAGTCTGGTACCGGGGATCAGTTCTACTGTCATGGACAACCTGTCCTGATCGGCCTCCGGAATAAATTCTGTCCCTACTTTATTCATCAATAAAATTGATAAAAAGAATATAGCAAACGAAACACCAATAACCAACCGTTTGTTGTGCAAACACCATTGCAATACCCGTCCATACCACTCATCCAGCCTCTTTAACATAGGTTGGATAGTCTTTTCATAGCTGTACTTTTTCAATTTGCCTTTCTTCTTTTTCAGGAATAATAATTTAGAACTTAACATCGGTGTCAGGGAAATAGCAGCAACTGTAGAAGTAACAACAGTAATAGTAACAATCCATCCCAATTGCCTGAATAACACACCTGTCATACCACCAATCAAGGTCATTGGTAAAAATATCGCCACGACTGTCAGGGTTGTAACAATGACAGCAAGCCATACTTCATTGGTAGCATAAGTAGCCGCCTCACGGGGACTGCTACCACGTTCGATATGCTTTGTGATATTCTCAAGCACCACGATGGCATCGTCAACCACCATACCTATAGCTACAGCCAGGGCAGACAATGATATAAGATTGATGGTATTATCCGTTAAATAAAGGTAGATGAAAGATACAACAAGTGCAATCGGTATTGTTAAAGCAATAATAAAAGTCGCTCTCCATCGACCAAGAAAAAATAAAACCACTAATATTACAAAAATAAAGGCATATAGTACAGTCTGTGATAAATTATTTATAGAATCGTTAATAAATTCGCTTGAATCAAAAATCTTTTGAATCTGAACATCTTCCGGAAGGTTTTCTTCCAGGTCTTTCAGCCTTTCATTAACTCCTTCTGCCACAGTCACGGTATTTGCTTCCGACTGCTTCATAACCATCATCCGGACACCATTCTTGCCGTTTATTTTCTCATCAACCGTCATTTCGCCAATAGAATCATTAACAGTTGCAACATCGTCTAAATAGATTGTTTGCCCCTTGTAGGTGCCGATGGGAATGTTTTTTATCTGATAGCTTTCTTTAAATTCTCCTTCAGTTCTTACCGGATAATCCATTTGGCCCATTTTAATATTTCCGGCGGACATATTAAGATTTTCAGAACGAATAATATTACCCAGTTGCTCAACAGTTAAATTATGAGCTTCCATTTTCCCGGGATCTACTTCCACTTCAATTTCTCTATTAGGTGTTCCGCTAAGATTGATAGATCCAACCCCGTTGACTCGTTTCAGCGGGTTAACCACACGGTCTTCCAGAAGCTTCTCAATACCTTCATAGCTTTCTTCAGCCGTAACCGCGAACATAAGAATAGGCATCATGCTCGCATCAAATTTAAAAACCATAGGATCTTGCACATCATCCGCCAATTCATCTTCAACTAACCCTACAGCATCTCTTATTTCATTTGCCGCTTCATTTAAGTCAGTATCAAATTCAAACTCCAGTGTAATCACTGAAATATTATCCCGTGAAACGGAGGTCATATCTTTCAGCTCACTCACTGAATTCAGGGATTGTTCAAGGGGATCGGTTACATTGGTTTCTATCTCCTTCGAGTTGGCGCCACCATAACTAGTTAAAACAGAAATTGCAGGATATTCAATGTCTGGATACAAATTAACCGGCAAATTATATAAAGAATAACTTCCCAATACCAGAATTGCGATAAAAATCATTAATGTTGTAATGGGCTTTCTTACTGCATTACCATATATACTCATATCTATATTTATTTAAATTCTAATGAAATATCGTTTTGCTAAAAAATTCAACTATTTCTATTCCTTAATATTCACGTTGTATCCGTCTAAGAGCTTTCCTTGTCCTGCAATAATCAATTCCATCCCCTCACGAACTTCATTTGAAATAATTTCCAGTTTGTCATTAAACCGTTTTCCGATGCGAACAGGAATTTTTTTTGCCACACCATCATCATTGATAAAAATGTAGCGGTTATTCGTTCCTTCCTCCTTCATTACACTTATAGCAGGAACAACCAAAGCTTCCGTTTTATCCAAATCAATCGTAACATTGGCAAACATCCCCGGGCGAAGTCGTTTTTCAGGATTATCAACTAAAATTTCTACCTGAAAAGTTCTTGTGCCACGATCAACTGTCGGATGCACCCTGAACACTTCCCCTTTCTGAACAAACTCCGGATATTGATCCAGTTTAATAGTGGCATTCATCCCTTCTTTAAAATCAGAAAAGTGACGTGCAGATACATGGATAAAAGCTTTTAGAGGGTTGATCTGCATTAACGTAACCACAGCCGCTTTACCTGCCTGTGTGTTGGGTTGACCGGAATACATCTCCTTAGCTTCATAATATTTAGCAGTAACTATACCGTTTATTGGAGCTTGCATGGTTGTATTTTCCTGCAAAGACTTCACTTTTTCTCTGGCTACTTCATATTGTGTTTTCGCCTGTTCATATTTCTGCTCCGAAATGCTGCCCAATTGATAAAGCGTATCCAAACGCCTGTAATTCGATCTGGCATTTTGCAACTGACTTTTAGCCTGTATCAGATTTGATTGGTTCATTGCAATCAACGTCTGTCCTTTCGTAACCCGAGCGCCCTCATCTACATAAATTTTATCAATTCTGCCGGGGGTGGCAGGAGCCAGGTACACTGTCTCGAAAGCTGATAAATTTGCTGTGTATTCTAAGGTTCGAACAATATCCTCTTTTTGAATTTGCTGAACTTTTACCGGAAATACTTCTTCCGTGGTATTTTGGGTGTTATCAGCAGATTCTTTTTGATTGCATGAAAAAACAGTGGCTAACACTATTCCTGCTAAGATTATTGGTTTCACTCTTAAGTTTTTCATTTTGGTCTGTTATTTTTAAAATGATATTTGATTATTTGATTATTTATAGGCTAAAGCGTACCATATAATTCTTCCAAATTAAGCTTCGCCTGTAATAGCTTTAATACAGATGACACATAATTACTTTTAGCTTCCAGGTAATTGTTATTGGCTTGTGTCAAGTCCATACTCGACACCAACCCCTGAGAATATTTATTATGCGTGTTATTGTATACTCTTTCTGCCACTTTTACATTCTTCTTTTGTGTTTGATAATTCTCAAGCGCACTTTTCAATTCATATTTTAACTGGTCTTCCTGCAACTTTAATTGATCTTCCAGTTTTTCCTTATTTCGCCTTGTCTTATCCAGTTCAATCTTAGCTTTATTCACCTTTGCTTTCCTTGAACCACTGGAAAAAATAGGTACAGACAATGTAAAACCGGCTGCATTATTCGGGCTCAGGTCAAACCCTGTGGTCATAATCTTTTCAGTATAACTGTAATATCCGGTTAGATTAGGAGCGTAGGCCCATTTCTTTAAATCGACCTGTTTTTCTTTCATCTGTTCCTGCGACTCCAAAAGTTGAAAAGAAGGATTATTGTTCAACTCCAAATTTTTTACAAGCAAATCATCCTCGGTTTTATCCATGACACTTGACAGGCTATCCCGGATAACTATATTTTTATTCCTGTCAAGTCCCATTTGGATTTTTAACATCTTATAATTTACCCGTATATTCCTCTTCGTTGATGCGCGATTATTCTTTAATTTTGACAGACTCATACGTATCTGATCAACATCTGTCTCTTCAACAAGGCCAGTCCTGGCCATATTCCTGGTATGTTCAAGTACATTTTTTAAATTAGCTATGTTTTCATTCAATATTTCGAGCGATTTTTCAGAAATAAGAATCAGATAATAAATGTTTGTAATTTGTTTTTTTACCTCAAGTTCAGTTTGATCTACTTGCTTCTTTGCCAACTCTTTGGCAATTTTTGCAGTTTCCAGGCCAACCCAATACTGACCACTAAAGATCAACTGTGACACCCTTACCCTGGCATTCATTTGATCTTCCATCAGAATAGTTGCAGGTTCAGATGGTGCCATCATTTGTTGTATTGCATTCAGTACCTCTCGATCCCCTTCATCCAATAGAGTAGGATCGATATCCGGGGTTGATGTCTTTTCTCCGGCACTGGGATCAAATTCAACCTCATAGTTGAAATTCGTGGTATAATCCACTGTTCCGTCAACCTGAGGCAACCCCTCTGCCCTGGTTGCTTTGTACTCAGCCTCTGAGACAGCTATGTCTTCTTTTGCATTTAACAAATCTCTGTTGTTTTCCAGAGCAAACTGCCTAGCTTCTCTGAGATTTAGCGATACTGTATCATTTTGTGCCATTGATACATTGATCGTTGTCGCGAAAAGTAAAATTCCTAAAAAGACTACTCTATTCATAATAATTTATTTAGTTTAAAATTTATCGAACTGAACAGACAAAAAAATTATTGCTTCTTCAAAAACTCTTCCTTTAAAAGCTCAATACGGTCAATAAAAAAATCCAACATCTCAATTATCCGTTTGAAAAATTGACTATTCGGAGAATTGCTGTCGGCTTTTAAATCTATAATTTTGCGAAACGCTGCATGGCTTCTTTTTAATTTCTCCTCAAATTCATCAATCATAGAGAGGGCATCCCGCTTTTTCAATTCAAAATACCTCTTTTTATCACCTGGCATAGTAATGTAATCCACATCTCCCCTGGTTTGTAAAATACGCAGGGCAATACTTGCAGAACTTTTGCTTATGTTAAGTTCTTCGATGATTTCATCAAAAGTAAAACGTTCTTTGTCCATAACCATCAGTAAACCTAGTACTCTTCCGGCAGTAGGCTGAAGCCCTTCCTTTTCATAGTATCTTCCTATGGTTTCAACTAATTCTCGCTGTTTTTGGATTCGTTCTTCCGTATTCATATAGATTTTTATTAATGGTGCAATATTAATAAAGTTTTTTTAGTTTAAAAAGTATTAAACTAAAAAAACTAAATTTCATGAAAAATGTGGACAAAAAAAACAATAAAGGAACGCAAATTCGTTTTCTTATTATCTGCGAACATAATAAACGCGGTTTTATTTATCAAAAAAATTTCAGCAGACCTTTCGGTTTAATTCATTAATAATAAACACATCAAGTCAACTCACTCAATTCATCAAAAACTTTACAAAGAGTGACATTCAAGTTGTTTATGTTTTGTGCATAAAATCTACATACCGAGATAAATCATTTATATCATCCGCTTTATTTCACGCCAACTATCAAAGCTAAAGCGGGCTCCTTTTTGACTGAGAATTTTTGAGGCAAGGAAAGCGCCGACTTTTCCACAGTGTGTCAAATGATAATTCTCCATAAGTCCGTAAAGAAAGCCTGCTGCAAATAAATCCCCTGCTCCGCTGGCATCAACCACATCAACAGGTGCGGCTGAAATGTGATAAAACTCCTCTCCACGCTGAATATAAGTGCCTCTGGCTCCCAATTTGGCAATTACAATTTCACAGTCTTTTGCGATTTTCCTGATAGCTCGCTCAGGCTCCTGTCCCGTATATGAAAATATTTCAAGGTCATTGGCAAATAAAATATCCACCTTATTCTTAATGAATTTTTTTAAAAACTCCCGGTTACCTTCAGCGAAATGACTACTTGCAATATCAAAAACGACTTTCATGTAATTCAACTTCCCAAAATCAGCCAGAGATTCCATCAACTCATGATTGTTCATCAGGTATCCATCAATGTATAGATAATTGTAACCGTAAAAATACTCCTCGCTCAGATCTTTCGGTTCAAATTGGCTATTCACGCCTGAGAATCCAATGGTAGTAGCTTCTTTGTCAGGGGAGATCAAATGCAAAATTTTACCGGTATCCCCTTCTTTTTTTATCTGGTTTAGCTTTACCCCTGAATCTTTCATTTCATTTTCAAATAATTTACCGTATTCATCATCTCCGATCACCGAAAGGAAAGAAGTGTCAAAACCCAGATTAGCAAGGGCACTTATTGTATTCGCCGCAGAACCACCGGAGCTCACAGTAGCCTGGTTAATATCTACTGCATTATAGATTTGATCAAACTTTTCCTTATCAACATGTTCTTTACTTCCTTTCGGTATTGACTGAGCTTTAAAGATTTCTTCCGAATCAATATCTAATATAATATCTACCAATGCATTACCAATTCCAACAACTTTCGACATAAGCCCTTTTTTTAGTTCCTTAAATATAATTAAAAGCAATGGAACAAAAATTCTCTCAATAAAAAAAATTCAAAAGTAACGCTCATACACCAAAGCACAGAATAAAAACATTAATAGCACGCACCTTTATGCAGGCAGGGATTTAATTATCAAAAACAAAATATCCTTAAATAGAGGTTCTAAGAAAACGCTCTCTTGGCTTGCCCGCTGCCCTTAAAATTTTAATATCTTTTTGCTTTTGTTATCTGCATATATTCTTGCTTGTATTTCCTGTATTCATCGGCTGGAAGCCGGTGTTCCATGCAGTTTTCTCTCAATTCTCAGGGGGTGAAAGTTGTCACTCAAATTCAGGAACACCGCCATCCTGGCGGTAATAGATATTTCTCTTTTACTAAATCAAAACAGTTTCTAAATATTATTTTAAAATTATTTGGTTTATTTTATAAACTACTTTATATTTGTAAAAACAATATTAAAGAAAATTAGCTATGGAAGACTCAAATTTAACACCAACAGAAAGCCTAAACGTAATCAATGAAATGATTGCAGACACAAAAGCCCGAATGAACGAGAATGGTTCAACATTTCTTTTATGGGGATGGGCAATATTTATCTGCGCTATAGCCCAGTTCATTCTATTTCAACTACATCTCTATGCGTATAATTTTTTCCCTTACTTTCTTCTTATTCCTGTGGGTATTTATACCTGGTTCCATGAAAGAAAAAAACACAGACATCAAACAGACAGTTATATAGGCAAAGTAATGACATCACTGTGGATACCATTGGGAATTAATTTAGGGATTGTAGGTTTCTTAACCTATCCGCTATTTCAAATCTCTCCAACCCCTTTTCTGATGATACTACTAGGAATTGGAGCAATTGTATCAGGTGGAGCAACAAAATTCAATCCTTTAATCTGGGGAGGAATCATCTGTAACCTCATAGGAATCGGAGCTCTATTTACCCCGTCTATTTACCAACCTCTATTATTAGCAGCGGGCATAATTTCAGCAGACCTGGTTCCCGGTTACATTATCAGAAATAAATTCAGGAAACACTATGCGTAAAAAATTAGACCCTTTACTACATAACGAACTAAGACTTTCAATTGTCTCTCTTTTAGTAAAAGAAGGGGAAGCGGATTTTGTAACATTAAAGGAAAAAACCCAGGCAACTTCAGGCAACCTGAGTATTCAACTGGACAAATTGTCGGATGCAGACTATATTTCTGTGCATAAAAGCTTTAAAGGAAAAAAGCCTCATACTTCATGCAATATCACAAAGAAAGGGATTGAAGCATTTGAATTATATGTTAAAGCCATACAAGATTATCTGAATCTTGATTAAACATGAGATAACTCATTAACCCAGTATGTTTTAAACTACTGAAGTTCAAAAAAACTAACAACTAACAACATACAAAACACACATATTCATGGAACTAATCTGTTAATCAATACATTACCAGAATTGCAGTTTTTTTATCTATATAGTTTAAAAAATAAACTAGTTTGCATGCATAACAAAAGAAACTTGAAATCCAGGAGGCACAAACAATGAAAACAGAAAAATTTATCACTACAGCAATTATCATTAGTCTCTGCTTACTTGGCGCAGAGTCGCTCAAAGGGCAACAAACCAAAGAAATAAAAAAAATGGCTTACAAAGCTTACATTAACAACAGTCTCGATATGTGGGTAAGTGTAGAATCAAAAGCCAGAAAAAAATATGAAGCAAACCCGGAAAACTTTCAACTACTTCTGAAATTAACAGAAGTTCAATATGGTCTGCTAAAGGCTTGTATCGCAAATAAAAATAAAAAGACCTATGATATGTACAAGGAAAAGGCCTCTAAAAATGTGGAAACTATGCTGGATTATAATGAGAAATGGGCAGCAGCACATGCATTGAAGGCAGGTTTATTAGGCGTGGAAATGGCCTTTAATCAGTTAAAAGGAATGACTTTGGGTCCTAAAAGTGAAAAACATATCAAGAAAGCTATTCAATATGATAAAAGAGAACCTTTAGCGTGGATAGAAAAAGGTAACAGCAAGTTACACACTCCAAAAATGTTTGGCGGGAATAGCCGGAAAGCGATAGAGTCTTACAAAATGGCGATAAAACTTTTTGAACAAGATTCATCCTTGAGAAGACACAACTGGAAATATATAGATACTCTGGCTTGGCTTGGGAGAGCATATACCAAAGATGAAGCGTACAAAAAAGCTTTATCCGTGTATAAAAAGGCCCTGGAGATTGAACCGGATTTCAATTGGGTAAAATACCATCTGATAAAAAAAGTAAAACAAAAAATATAGAAAAAATAAAGAAAACCACTAAGGGGTTCACCAAACAGGCAAGTTGAGTATTTAATCAGCAAAATTGCCGGATGTAGGTTATATTTCTGTGCTCAAAAAATCAAAAAAAACAAAAGCTGCATATAAAGAGCAATAGAGAAGAATAAATAAACTACAAACAGCTATTTAGCTAAAAGAATATTGAAGTTAACAAAGTAAATTGAGTTGAATAAGTGGAGTAAGTAGTTTAATACATTTATCCAACTCAATTTACCTATATAAAAATAATCTTCAACAAATAAGAATTACAAACCTGAAAATCTGTGAAGAAACAGTCATTAATTGTCATCATGTTTCTCCGACTTTACCACAATTTTAGACAAATCAGCCTTATTTTCCTGATTATGCAGCAATCTTTCAATATTTTTCTGATGGGTCAGAACAATTAACACAGCTACAAGAATCGAAAATATGATCATCGAAGTAGCTGAAACATTAAAAACTGTAATCATCAGGATAGGATAAGAGATGCCGGCCAAAAGGGAACTCAATGATACATACTTCGTTAAAAACAAAGTTGCGAAAAACACTCCTGCCATGATCAATGTTGGGAAAAAGCTAATTCCGAGAATAGCTCCAAACAGGGTAGCAACACCTTTTCCACCTCTAAACCCAACATAAATCGGGAATATATGCCCCAAAATTGCCGCAATACCTAACGCAAGCTGAATAGTGGAGAACAATTCAGACCCTTCCGGGAAAACAGGATTCAGATAAATCAGACTTACGGCACCTAATCCCTTTATCAAATCAATAAGAAAAACCATAATTCCCGGAGTTGTTCCCAGCACCCGAAAAGTATTTGTTGCTCCTGCGTTACCACTTCCATAATCTCTTACATCTTTATTATAAAACCACTTGCCTATCCATACTGATGTAGGTACAGATCCAACTAAATAAGCCGCAAGGATCAATCCAATTGTAATAATATCCATATTTCTTAATTTCTTCCTCTTTATTTAAGACTCCAAATATAGAAATTTATTATCCAAAATAAATAAAAATTATTTACCAGGACACTGCCGCGTTACGCTTTCTCGAATGTTTTTATTCCCATAAGATTTATCATAAGCATTACTAAATTCCCAGGCCAACTTTCGAGCCTGTTCTTCATAATCCTCATTATTATCCCATGTATCCCTTGGCGATAAAATTTTATTTGGCACCCCGGGACACTCAGTTGGAACATAAAGATGAAAAAGTTCGTTATGACGAAACTCCACTTCTTTCAAATCTCCATTCAATGCGGCATCGACCATCTTCCTGGTATAATTGATATCAATTCTTTCTCCTTTACCGTAAGGGCCACCAGTCCAACCAGTGTTGATCAAATATACATTTGCATCATATTTTTCCATCTTTTCTCCCAGCATATCAGCGTATACACCTGGATTCCTGGGCATAAAAGGCTGTCCGAAAAATCTTGAAAAAGTTGCTTGCGGTTCTGTAATACCAGTTTCAGTTCCGGCCAGCTTACTGGTATATCCCATCAAAAACCAAAGCATCGCCTGATCAGAATTCAAACGGGACACAGGAGGAAGAACTCCGTAAGCATCTGCAGTTAAAAACAGAATCGTGGTAGGATGACCAGAAGTTGAAGATTTTTTGATATTATGAAGATAATCAAGCAAATACGAAGCACGTGAATTTGGCGTAAAGCGGTCGTCAGAAAAATCAAAAACACCATTTGGATATACCATGGCATTTTCAACAATTGCCCCATGCTGCAAATAGTTATTTTCATGCATCACGGCATTATAAATTTCAGGTTCCTTTTCCGGGTCGATATCGATCATTTTAGCATAACATCCGTTTTCAAAATTAGCTATTCCGTTATCGCTCCAACCATGTTCATCATCTCCAAGCAATGCACGAGAAGGATCGGCCGATAGAGTAGTTTTACCGGTTCCCGATAATCCTAAAAGTAAAGCACTATTTCCATCTTTGCCTTCATTTGCTGAACAATGCAGAGGCAAGACTCCTTCAAACGGAAGATAATAATTCATTACAGTAAAGAGCATTTTTTTAACACTTCCCAGATATGCCGAACCTACAATAATTCCTATTCTACGATCAAAGTCCATAACAACAATCATATCAGAAGTTGTGCCATCTTCAAGCGTTCTCAGTTTTCCTTCATACCTGTCTGGATCCAGCTTGTTATATGGCAAAGAAAGCAAAGTAAATTCTCTGTTATTAAAAACACTATCCTCAATATCTTCCGGAACGGGGCGGAACATGTTGTCAGTAAAAAGAGCAGTTAGTGCTTGATCAGTAATTGTTTTCACAGGCAGAGCAAAATGAGGATCAGCCCCTATTACACGATCAGTCACATAAAGCTTTTCTTTTTGTTGCATCAGGTTATATGCATCCTCAAAAACCATGTCAAATGTCTCTTCATCAACAGGGAGATTATTTGGAGAATCCCAATCTATTGTATCCTGGCTAACAGGACGTTTAACAATAACGGTATCTTTTGGGCTTCTACCGGTAGATTCCTGTGGTGTCCATGTTGCCAGTGCACCTGATTCAGAGACGATAGCTTCACGATGCTGAACGGCTTCCTGAACCATCGAAGGCCTACTTAGGTTAGTTTTTATTTTTTCCTCATTGTTCAGTAAGGAGGCAATCTTTTCTTTACATTGTACATTCGTTGGTTGTTGCATGACAAAATAAATTTATTTAATTCAAATTAGTTCTCTTTAAATAATTATACATCAAATCTTATTAAAACTCTCAATTCAAGGTTCTATAAAAAATCTGTTTTAAAAGATTTGCTGAAAATCTTTTTATAGTCTTTTTCAGACAGTTTTTTGTCTCCGACAATAAGATATACAACTTATCTCTGAGCACATATAAAAAAAATAATTATAATATCCTAGTCTGTCAATTTATTAACAGAAAACTACGAAATTATAATAATAATGTACTAAAAAAAAAACTGAGGGCTGTAAATAATACAACCCTCAGTTTTATCAATATTTAAATGTATCACTCTTCTTTAATGGCTGCCTGAGCAGCAGAAAGTCGTGCAATAGGCACTCTATAAGGGGAACAGCTAACATAGTTCATTCCTACCCGGTTGCAGAATTCAACAGAACTGGGTTCTCCACCATGTTCTCCGCAAATTCCTACTTTCAGATCGCTTTTCGTACTTCTTCCTTTTTTAGTCCCCATTTCAACAAGTTGTCCAACACCTTCCTGGTCGAGTACCTGGAAAGGATCATTTTTCATTAATCCTTTATTCAGATAAACCGGCAGGAATTTACCTGCATCATCACGCGAATATCCGTAGGTCATCTGAGTTAAATCGTTTGTACCAAAGGAGAAAAACTCAGCTGATTCGGCAATTTTATCTGCAGTCAAAGCTGCTCTTGGCACTTCAATCATTGTACCTACCAAATAATCAACCTTCTCATTATTTTCTTCAAACACTTTATTAATCGTGTCTCTGACAATATTCTCCTGCATTTTCATCTCATCGAGAGTACCTGTTAAAGGAACCATAATTTCAGGATGCGATTTAATACCTTTTTTCTTCAGATTGATTGCAGCTTCGATAATCGCACGAGCCTGCATTTCTGTAATTTCTGGATAAGTATTTCCTAATCTACAGCCGCGATGTCCGAGCATAGGATTCGTTTCATGCAGATTATCAACAGTTTGCTTAACCTCTTCGAAGCTAACACCTAATTCCTTAGCCATTTCTTTCTGACTCTTCTCTTCATGAGGCACAAATTCGTGTAATGGTGGGTCCAGCAATCTGACCGTTACTGGGAAATCTTGCATTGCTTCAAAGATACCTTCAAAATCTTCTCGCTGGATAGGCAATAATTTCTCCAGTGCTTTTCTTCTCCCCTTTTCATCTGTCGCAAGAATCATTTCCCGCATTGGCTTAATACGATCGCCTTCAAAGAACATGTGTTCAGTTCTGCAAAGGCCTATTCCCGTGGCTCCAAATTTACGTGCAACATTTGAATCTTTTGGGGTATCTGCATTCGTTCTTACATGCATCTTTGTAAACTTCTCGCTAAGTTCCATTACTTTGGCAAAATTTCCGCTCAATTCAGGATCGTGTGTCGGAACTTTTCCTTCGTATACTTCACCGGTAGTACCATTTAATGAAATCCAGTCACCTTCTTTAAATGTTTCACCATCAACAGTCATTGTTTTCTTGCGGTAATCGATACTTATTGCACCTGCTCCTGATACACAGCATTTACCCATTCCTCTTGCAACAACAGCAGCATGTGAAGTCATACCGCCTCTTGCAGTAAGAATACCTCTTGCTTCATTCATTCCTTTGAGGTCTTCCGGAGATGTTTCTATACGAGCCAGAATAACATCCTTCCCGTCTTGACCCCATTCTTCTGCATCATCTGCAAAGAAAACCAGTTGACCTGTTGCAGCACCCGGAGATGCTGGTAATCCTTTAGCTACAGTGTTTGCTTTTTTTAATTCTTTTGGATCAAAAATAGGATGTAGCAATTCATCCAATCTGTGAGGTTCATTTCTCAGAAGAGCCGTTTTTTCATCCAGCACTCCCTCATCTAACATATCCATGGAAATCTTTACCATGGCAGCACCTGTTCTTTTACCATTTCGGGTTTGCAGAAGCCATAGTTTACCTTCTTGTATTGTAAACTCGAGGTCCTGCATGTCTTTATAGTGTTTTTCCAGTTTTTCCTGGATATCAAAAAGTTCTTTATAAACTTCAGGCATAAATTCTTCTAAAGAAGGATAAACTTCTCTGCGTTCTTCTTCAGAAATACCCTGAAGTTTGGCCCATCTAACCGAACCTTCTTTTGTAATCTGCTGTGGTGTACGGATACCCGCAACAACATCTTCACCCTGAGCATTCATGAGATATTCACCGTTAAATACATTTTCTCCAGTTGCCGCATCACGTGTAAAAGCAACTCCGGTTCCTGAATTTTCTCCCATATTGCCAAAAACCATCGCCATGACATTAACTGCCGTACCCCATTCTTCAGGTATTTTATTCATCTTACGGTAATATTTCGCACGGTCGTTATTCCAACTCTGGAAAACAGCAAGTACAGAACCCCATAATTGATCCCATGGATCCATAGGAAATTCTTTGCCAAGTCTTCTTTTTATAACATCTTTAAATTCCTGAACGAGCTCTTTAAGGTGATCTGTTGTAAGATCAACGTCTTTCTCAACTTTTTTCTCCTCTTTCTTCTTCTCGATAATTTCTTCAAAAGGGTCGCTATCCTCTTTACTTTCAGGCTTCAACCCCATTACCACATCACCATACATCTGTATAAAGCGTCGATAGGAATCCCATGCGAATCGTGGGTTGTTGGTTTTTTTTGTTAAGCCTTCAACAGCATCGTCATTCATTCCAAGATTTAAAACAGTATCCATCATCCCAGGCATAGACACTCTTGCACCTGAACGAACTGACAATAAACAAGGCGCCTCACTGCTTCCGAATTTTGTATTCGTTGCCTCTTCAACTTTCTTGATCTCTTTCTCTACGTCTTCTTTAAGATATTCAATGATTTTATCTTTGCCAACTTTATTGTATTCAGCACAAACTTCAGTTGTAATAGTAAAACCAGGGGGCACTGGAACTCCCAGAGAACTCATTTCTGCAAGGTTAGCGCCCTTTCCACCAAGGAGGTTTTTCATGTGCGCGCCACCTTCAGATTGCTTGCTTCCAAAGCTATAAACTCTTTTTTCTTTAGCCATTTTTTTATTAAGTTTTTGTTTAACTTCTTTTATTTTAGAACCTTAAGACCATATTTCACTTATGAAATACAAATATATTGAAAAATATGTAAAATAGTTTACTTTAAGTTTATTTCTTATCTGATTTTAAATTGCTACCGAACCTAAACGATAAGAACACAATTAACATTACATTAACAAATTTATGAGATATGATTTTCAATTAAAAATACACATACAACTAAAAAAACCAACGACCTAAAATTCAAATGATTTAACATAAAAGACTGAATATAACAAACGGTTTCGGAAAAGAGGTAATTAAAAGTCTGCTTTACCCTGAGTTATTCAGGTCAGGATAGCTAAAATTCTTTTATATTAATGGATAAATCAGCTTCCTTTTCAAAGTCTTTAACTTCATCAATCATATCCGGGTCGTCTTTATCATAAAACCATGTAATTTCTATTTCTCCGTTCTGTTCTTCTTTATAATGTCTTAAGATTTCAAAAATATCCAAAAGGCATTTTGTTGTACTGGTGTTAAAATAAATCAACTTAATATTCAGTTCAATTTTGTGATTTTTATCCCTGATAAAATCTTTAATCCAATTTATTAGAGGGAGGTAGAACTTATAAGCTTCTTCCATATAAGATTCGCCAACTATATTACATACACCAGTTTCAGCATTAAACATTACGCTGGGATAATAAGGATAATTGGGAGAACGGTGAATTTCTATATTATTCATACTTGTCTACTTTTGCAGTAATTTTAAAAATCGACATATCTCTGTTTTTTTGTATTGTCATGTATTCCAAATTATTTTCTGAGATGAGTTTAGCATGTACTAACCCAATACGAGCTCCATATTTAGCACCTGGTGACGTTTTTCTCAGTTCCCTTTTTAATTCTTTTAGCTGATCATAATCTGAATCATTTATAATTTCACATCTCTGAGATAAAATTTTAGCATCTTTTGCTTTTACAATATTTTTTGTTGTGAATCTATAATGTGTTTCTCTGTCAGAAAGGTAAAACTCTCCGATACCAATTTCCCGGTCTTCATTTTGTAAATGAAATGTTTCTTCGGCATAATTTGCAACATTTTGTACTAACTCAACATAAATTTTAAATAGCTTTTTCTGCGAAACAGGGTATCTATTTGTATATAATTTTAAATAGTTTCCAAAAATTGTCAATAAATCAATAAAAAATGGACCTTCATAAAATAACAAATGGCCCTGATGAACCTTACGTATTTCCTTATTCATAAATTTATCTGATTTTTGCTCCTATGACGATTATATCATCCCTCTGTTCTGTATTTGACCTAAATTGCTCTATAAGATTGTTCATTTCAGCTTTTTGTTCTATTAATGAATGACTTGCATGAGTATTAAAAAAATCTAACAATCGCCTGCTGCTAAATCTCTTGCCTTTTGAATTTACCTGATCTGTAACCCCATCGCTTGTAAGGTACAAAATATCGCCTTTCTGAACATTGAGTTCGTGTGTTGTAAATATTTTTTGTTTGGTATGACGTTTCTTATCAAATCCACCAATAGATGCACGAGTTCCTTTAATTGTGTAAATTGTTTGATCAGATGATGAATAGTGATACAGAGGTCTTCTGGCACCTGCAAACAATACACTTTGAAGCTGATTAACCGAATAATCCATGCTCACCAGACAAACATCCATACCATCCGTATTTTCTGAATGTTCTTGATTCAAGGCATCTATAATTTTTTCATTCAGAAGAGCCAGTATGTTCGAAGGTTCATAAACCCCCTGTTCTGAAATAATTTCATTTAATACCCTATTCCCAATCATAGACATGAAAGCACCAGGAACACCATGACCAGTGCAATCTACTGCAGCAAGAAAAACTTTATGCACCTCCTCATTTTTCACCTCCGTAAACCAGTAAAAATCTCCAGAAACTACATCTTTCGGCTTAAATAGAACAAAAACATCAAAAAAATTCTCTAATTCGGACTGTTGAGGTAATATTGCAGTTTGTATATTCTCAGCATAATTAATGCTATCATTTAGTTTTGTATTTTGAATCTGTAATTTATTCCTTTGCTCCTCTATTTTCTTATTCTGATTATTAATCTTTTCATTCTGCTCAGCAAGAAGCAAATTCGCTTTTTTCTTTTGGCGGTAAAAATAAAACAGCAGAACAGTAAAAATACTCACCAAAACAAAACCCAGGATGAAAGAATTTCTGATAGTTTGTTCTGCTTTTAGCTGTGCCTGTTGCTTCTTAAGCTCCATCTCCTGAAGTTCCAATTGCATCTGTCTTTCCCTGCTAATTCTCTCCGCTCGTTTTAAGCTATCTTCGGTCGCTTCCCGGCGTTTTTTTTCTTCTGTTAACTGTTTCTCCGTTTTATTCTTTTCAGACCTGACTCTTGATACTTCTTCTTGTGATTCTCTTTGTATTTCAGAAACCTCCTCGTTCTTAATGTGCTTATCAATCGATGAAAATAAATCAAAATATTTCATGCTCTGTTTTGAATTTCCCAAATTTTCGTGATTATCAGCGAGTAACCCATAACAGGTTCGTATTAATTTCAGATTATTCAATTCTTTGGCTTTTTCCAGGGCCTCCATTGACTTCTTATTAGACTTTTTCAATTCTCCTTTGTCTTGATAGGCCTGGGCTATATTTATTAAACCAGAAACCAAACTACTTTTTTTGCCTAATTCTTTGCTTATTTTGATGCCTTTTTCAAAGTAACGGATTGCTTTATCATAGTCATCCTTCTCAGAATGAATCATCCCAATATAATAATTGGTCAGTTTTACACCGTTTTTATTTCCCAGCTCTTCATTAAGGGTCAAACTCTTTTCAAAATACTGAATAGCTTGCTCATAATGAAGATTTTGCCAATAGATGAAAGCAAGTTTATTAGCGTTTTCCTGTATTTTGTTTTTATTATCTTTATTTTGGTACTCCTCAATGAGTTGTTTATATTCATCAATTTTCGCCTTATCTGCCGAATTAATCTGTTGACCATGAAGACTATCGGGATTTAATGTTAATATAAAAACCCAAAAAACGAAAACCGATATTTTAAATAGCTTATTTAACATTAGCTTATTTTTACCCCCATTATTAATACGTCATCAACTTGTTCGTGTTCACCTTTCCATTTATAGAAAGTTTGTTCAATTATTTCTTTTTGTTTTTGCATGGAAGAATCACTAATACTTATTAACAGCTCTTTAAAATATTTATATCTAAATTTTTTCCCTTTATCTCCTCCAAATTGATCCGCATAGCCATCTGTAAACATATATAATGTATCACCTTTCTTTAGTTTAACCTCGTGAGTTGTGAAAGGTTTATCATAATTTATATTAATTCCAACCGGCATACGATCCCCTTTTATTTCTTTAAAATCGCTGTTATTAATAATATACAAGGGATTATTTGCCCCGACAAACTTGAGTGTATACGTATCGAAATCTATTATGCACAGTGTCAAATCCATTCCGTCTTGTGCTTCCCCAAATTTCCCCGTCTGATGCAGAGAACTCATTACATAATTTCGCAATTCACCCATTATTTCGGCTGGCTCTTTGATTTCCTTCTTTTTTACAATTTCATTTAAAAAAACAATACCCATCATATGCATTAAAGCGCCAGAAACCCCATGTCCTGTACAATCCGAAACCGCAATTATCGCCTTGTTATCATTTTTTTCTAACCAGTAAAAATCTCCGCTTACAATATTTTTAGGAATATTAACAATAAAGTGTTGAGGTAAAACTTCTCTAATAAACTCATCATTGGGGAGTATAGCTTCCTGAATTCTTTGGGAATAACGTAAATCTGCTGTAATCTCCTCATTTTTTTTACTAATGATATTCTTTTGTCTTAAAACATCCTCATGCTGTTTTTTTATTTTATAGTTCCGTTTTTCGATCTCTATCTTTTGTTGTTCAATAGCGCGGTACGATTCAAGCAAATTAAGTGCAGTTCTGACCCGAATAATTAAACTTTCTTCATTAAAAGGTTTCTCAATAAAATCAATTGCTCCCACATCGAAAACTTCCTGAAAAACGTCTGTTGCTGTAAAGACGATAACCGGAATATTTTTTGTCCTGAAATTATTTTTTAAAAAACGAATAGCATTGACACCATTCATCTCGGGCATTTCAATATCCATCAGAATTAAATCCGGATACTCCTCTATGGCTCTCTGACATGCTTCTAATCCATCTCTGGCCAGAATAATGTGAAAATTCTCGTTATGAGATTTTAAAACTTGTTCCGTATACATTAAATCCAACTCCGAATCATCTGCAACAAGTATTGTATAATCTTTGTTTAATGTATCCACTTATTATATTTTTGTAAAATATTTTTGTCTAAAATAAAAAAAGTAACTCTAAATATAACAAACGAAACGTCTAAATTATTGAATAAACCAAATCACCTCAGATAAAAAGCGAATTATGAATATAAAAGAGGCAAATTACTGGATTAACAAACTTCAACTAAAAGAGCACACTGAAGGAGGATACTTTCGGGAAATATACCGTAAAAAAGACAATATCCACGGGCGCGATCTTGCTACCAGCATATATTATCTTTTACCCTCCGGTATGCCATCAAAACTACACAGGCTAAGGAATGATGAAGTCTGGTATTATCATCTTGGGTCGCCTTTAAAAATTTACTTTTTATATCAAACAGGCAAAATAGAAGAGCACAAACTAGGCCCCGACCCGGAAAATTCAGAGGTGCTTTCAAAAGTAATTCCGGCTGAAACCATTTTCGGGGCAGAAGTAACAGAACCAGACACATTTTCTTTAGTTAGTTGTAATATGAGTCCCGGATTTGAATATGAGGATTTTGAGTTGTTAAGCCGGGAAAAATTATTTAAATTGTTCCCTGAACATACTGAACTAATAAAAAAACTTACATAATCTATGGTTGGAGCAATTGCAGGTGATATTATAGGATCCAGGTTTGAAGTAATACCGACAAAGGCTTATGAATTCGAACTTTTTTCAACTCTAAACACATATACTGATGATACTGTCTTAACAGTTGCTATCGCTGATGCTATACTCTCCGGAGATTCCTATGCCAAAAAATTAAGAGAATATGGGCTGAATTATCCCGATGCCGGTTACGGAGGCACTTTCGTTCAGTGGATAATGGGCGAAATACAAGGCCCTTATAACAGTTTTGGCAATGGCTCAGCAATGCGGGTTAGTCCAATTGGTTTTGCATATAAAAACAAAGCAAAAGTGCTGGAAGAAGCAAAAAAATCGGCAGAAGTTTCTCATAACCACCAGGAAGGAATAAAAGGAGCCCAGGCAACCGCTTTAGCTGTATTTCTTGCCTGCCAACAAATCGACAAAAAATCTATCCGACAAGAAATTTCAGACACTTTTAATTACGACCTGAATAGAACATTAGAAGAAATTCGACCTGATTACCATTTTGAAATAAGTTGCCAAAAGTCAGTACCTGAATCCATCATTGCTTTTTTAGAATCCACAGATTACGAAGATGCAATTCGAAAATCTATCTCATTGGGAGGAGACAGCGATACAATGGCTTGTATCACCGGAGCTATTGCCCAGGCCTACTACAAAACAATGCCTGAAAATATCGTAAAAAATATATACTCAATGATCCCCGAATCTTTCAAGAAAACCATTATTCTTTTTGAAGAAAAGTATCTGTAATAAATTAGTATAATTCGGAGACAGGAATAATTTGTGAATTATTCGGGCTAAGGCTTTTCTATGATTTATCCATGAAAGTATGCTCCAATCTCAAAAAATTTAATCCTTCATTCATTATTACCTTTGATGTCAAAATTATTTTATATTAAACTACTGAAATTTCGCCACGATGGATTGAAAAATCAAAATTAATTAGCTACTCATCGGCCACAGGGCAAGGGGAAAAATACAGAATTGATGAGTATATATATTAAAATCAATGATTTGTCAGGTGCAAAACTTCAATAAACTATATCTCAACAACCAATAAGCATTCTTTGATTTTTTGATTTGAATAGTAGTCTTGCATTATTTAAATGTAAAGCTATGGATTCAGTTAAATATGTATTCGCTCAACTTACATAGTGTGTCTAAGAAAACACCCTCCTGGCTTGCCCGCTGCCCTTTAAATTTTCCGGCTGTTGCCGGAAAGTTAACTCACTTATTATCAATTATTTTATTTTGACAAAATATTATGTAAGCAAATTTATTTCAGTTTAGGAGGATTTTCTCATATATAACTTCACTTAAAAATAGGCACATACCAACCTTATTATTGTTCAAAAACAATTCAGAATGCAGCTTATATGTAATTCATTTTACCT